>Ga0206677_10000024_pt1 | contig 121492 bp, 112 predicted proteins | sample M130m12015metaG_FD_155475 | JGI IMG/M metagenome (GOLD analysis project Ga0206677, IMG submission 155475) | Ammonia-oxidizing marine archaeal communities from Monterey Bay, California, United States - M1 30m 12015 | ecosystem: Environmental > Aquatic > Marine > Intertidal zone | place: USA... | reverse complement strand
AAATAAAAAGATCAAAAAAAAAAAAAAAATTCAACTTGCTGAAGAAAAAACAAAAGAAATGAAAAGGATAGTTGAAAAGGAAAAAAAGGAAGTTAACGAGTTAATTAGGCGAATTGAATCAAATACTCCTATCAACTAATTATTTTTCAAATAGAACATTATTGAAATAAAAAGGAGACGATGATTCGTCTCCTTTTTTATTTAACTAAAACTAATATTTATCAATATATTTTATAAATTGTAATGCTTAAAACCAATTAAATAAAATGAATAAATTAAAAATCTTTACACTACTGACTATGGTAACACTCCTTGGATGTACTCAACAAAATCAAACTAAAACCGACTCAACAATAGAATCTGTTGGATTTGCGGGTAGTCCAGATAATAGCTGGCTCCTTGGCAGCCAAGAAAACTTAGATGTCTGGATAAAATGGTGCGATTTACACACAAAAAAAGATATTGATGGAATCATGAATATTGCTAGTGACTCTATTACCATTGAAGTTCCAAATAATCAAACCATTAATGGCAAAGATGAATTTAAAGCATTTATTACTGAATGGTTTGAAAATAATGACATTACCATTAAACAAGAATGGGGTATTCCTATTAATTTTATTGACAAGGACGGCAATAAAGATGAAGGAGACTGGATCATCAATGGACATAAGTTAAATACTAAAAATGGCGAGAACATGACTCAAGAAATCAACCATGCTAATGTTTATGTCAAAAATGGTAAGGTTCAATTTTTCAGGATATACAACCATAAAACTTCTACCTCAAAAATGGTTTCAGCTACTTTTTCGGTTGATATGTCTAACTATAAAGATGAATTTAAAAACGTTTATTTAAATGGATCTTTCAATAGCTGGTGTGGATCTTGTAATGCCATGTCTGACGATGATGAAGATGGTGTCTACGAAATTACCGTTGAGGTTCCAAGCGGAGAAATTGAATATAAATATACGATAGATGGTTGGGCTGTTCAAGAAACATTTGAAGCGGGAACATCGTGTACTAAAACAACAGCAGAATTCACTAATAGAGTAGCTTCTGTAGAAAGCGAAATAACACTTCCTACAGTTTGTTTTAACGCATGTACTACTTGCGAATAATTAAGCTTTAGTAACAAGTGAAAGCCTCTATATTAAATTATAGGGGCTTTTTTAAAGTAAGAATGTTTCCCCCTTTGATGGGATGACTACTTTATCTTTTAAATCATCATTTAAAAGGGACTTTAAGTCATACATTGATTCCTCTTCCCCATGAACAAAAAATAACTTAACCAATTGATCAGCATTGGAAGCATCGAAATAATCTTGCAAACCAATCGTGTCTGGGTGAGCACTAAAAACATCAGTTTGATCAATTTTAGCAAAGACATATTTATCGTTTCCTTTGACTCTAATTGTACTTCTACCTTCTAATAACTGAGCTCCAAGAGTGCCTGGAGAACAAAAACCAGCAATAAGAATGGTACATGATGGATTTTGAATATGATCACTAATGTGATGTTGTATTCTCCCTCCTTCCAACATACCTGCGGAAGAAACAATGATACATGAATCACGATACAACTCCATGTCTTCTACATCAGACTTATCTTCTATTAGATGCAGACTCTTAAAATCAAACAAACTACCATCAACTAATTTATAGTCCTTTGCTTCATCATTTAAATAATTCGAAAATCGATTGTGGATATTTGAACTTGCTAATGCAAGTGGACTATCTGCAAAAACTCGAACTGGAGGTAATTTGCCCTCATTGAATAATTTTTTTAACGTAAAAAGTATAGATTGAGTTCTTCCAACACTAAACGCAGGTATGATTAGACGCCCTTCTTGATCAACACACGTTTTTGTTACATATTCTATAAGTACATCTTCTGGTGACCTTTTCTCTTTATGTTCCCTATTTCCATAGGTCGTCTCTGTCACTAAGTAATCAAGCCCTTCCATTGGCTTAGGATCTACAATCAATTTGCTTCCAGGATTTCCTAAGTCACCCGTAAAACCTATTGTTTTGGTAGAATCATCTTCCTTTACTTCAATGCGCATGCTTGCAGCTCCAATAATATGACCAGCCTCATGAAATGTGAATGAAACCTTTTCGTTTAAAGAGACACGCTGGTTGAAATTAACAGTCAATAGCTGTTCATTAGCATCTTTCACCTCCTTAAATCCATATAATCGAGCAGTTTGTCTGCGGTTATAGTTATTATTTTGGATATTCACTGAATCTATCCATAGCTTGTCTAACAAAAATGCGGTAGGTTCTGTACATATAATCTCACCTTTAAAACCTTGCTTGACTAGATTTGGAATATTACCACTGTGGTCGATATGAGCATGCGTCAGGAGAAGTACATCAATATCTCGTGGGTTGAACTGAAAATGAGTATTAATCTCTTTGTTGTCTTTATCTTCATAGTCAATACCACAATCTATGAGAATTTTATATCCGTTATCTAGCTCCAATAAGTGCATACTGCCTGTTACTTGTTTGGCAGCTCCCCAACATGTGTATTTCATCTGATTTTGTAATACTTATCGTGCAATAATAAGCTTAGAATGAATTTTAAAATTATTTGAATGATCTGAAATGCTAACAGTATACAAACCACTTGATAATCTAAATAGTTCTATTTGTTCATTTGGCAAAGCTTCTTGCGATAGAAGTTTTCTTCCTTGAGTACTAAATATCTCTACCGAAACAGGATCAATTATTCCTGAAATTTTCAAATAATTATCTGCAGGATTAGGGTATAAAAAAAATCTATTTTTAACAGCTTTATTGACATTTATGAATGAAGAAATGCGTGAAAAATAAAGCGTTGCTGCCAAAGTTCCTTTAATTACCTCGACTGTTGCATCAACATCCATATTAGATACTAAGTCTGTTGATTTATGGTAATGGTTACTGTAATCACTTTCTTGATAAAGACCTGTTATTATCATTCCCTCGTTTTCAAAAGGAACATAATCTGAAGAATATGCATCTGAAATTACTGGAGTAAGATTGGTATAAAGAGAAATTAAATTAGACAATGTATCAGTCATTAGTGAAGACATAGCATTATTGGATGAAGGGTTTGTATCGTCATCACGTTCGCAATAAATTTTACTATTATCTTCTCCCTTCGTTCCCCCCAATTGATCTAGATTTAACATTAATATTATAGAATCTGATGTTAAGAGTGTATTTTTCACATAGTGAGACGAACCAATAAAGCCTTGTTCCTCTGCTCCGAAGTTAATTATTCTAACGCCTATTTTCGGCATTAAATCTCTGATTATACGGGCTATCTGTAAGGTTGCTATAACTCCAGATCCATTATCATTTGCACCAGGACTTTCCTCTACAGAATCGTAATGTGCTCCTATAATTATCCATTGATTTGAATTAGTACCTTTTTTTTCAATAATTATATTATAAGACTCATTACTTCCTATCTTAAATGTGTCAATAATAGGAACATAACCATATGATTCATAATTATTAGTAATCCATAGGAGTGTTTCAACCAATGCAGGAGAACCTGTCGGCTTTGGACCAATATTTTCATAAGCAATGAGTTGGTTTAATACAGAGGCAACTTTTTGAGTTTCATCAGCAATAGCCTGATTAAAAAGTTGAGCACTTGCTGTAAAAGCAAATAAAATGATGCTTATGAAATGATATATTCTCTGCATTCATCCAAAGATACAATGATATCAACTATAATGGTTTGATTTTGAGGTAAGAATTCTGCAATCTTATCGGGCCATTCAATAAAACATAGATTTTCAGAATCCATATATTCCATGAATCCAATATCCTCAATTTCTTGAGGTGTTTCAATTCGATACAAATCAAAATGATGAATATCTTGACTATTTACAGAGTATGTGTTTAACAATGAAAATGTGGGGCTATCCACCTTATCTTTATTACCACCTAAGTGGTTTACATAGGCTTTAACAAATGAGGTTTTTCCTGCACCAAGGTCTCCTCTCAATAGTATAATATTCTTCCTCTGATCTAGTCTAATTTGATCAATAAAATTAATTACAGATTTTAGACTATCGTTCTTATCAGAGACTATAAAATTCACTTAGATTCTAATGTAATTATGGGAATGAGCATTTCTTCCATAGAAATACCTCCATGTTGGAATGTATCCTTGTAATACTTTGCATAATGATTCAGGTTATTAGGATACACGAAAAAATCATTTTCCTTACTAAATATAAATGAACTAGTCATGTGTTGCTTAGGTAAAAGTGCATCATGGGGGTCTTTTACAGCAAATACCTCTTTTGGATTATAATCAATCCTTCGAGCGGTTTTATACCTTAAATTAGTAGTGGTATCTTTACCTCCCTGAACCTTCACTGGATTATCCACGTGTACTGATCCATGATCGGTTGTAATCACAATTTTTACATTTTTGCTACTCAAATAACGAATAGCCTCGAGCAAAGGTGAGTGTAAAAACCAACTCTTTGTAAGTGCCCGATATGCTGCTTCATCTTCTGCCAATTCTCGCATGATCTTTGAGTCAGTTCGTGCATGAGAGAGTGTGTCAATAAAATTATAAACAATAGTAACAAACTCCTCCCCTACAAGATTTGGAAGTTGATCCACCATTGCTTTGGCATTGTTTAAATTAGTGACTTTAATATATTTTGATTCATACCCTGTTCTCAGACGTTTTAATTGATCATTTAAAAAATGAGCTTCATGCAAATTCTTTCCTCCCTCATCCTCATCGTTACTCCATTTGTCTCCAAATCTTTTTTCAATGTCTAAAGGCATTAAACCACTGAATATGGCGTTCCTAGCATATTGAGTAGTTGTTGGTAGTATACTTAGATAAATATCCTCATTAACAATTTTATAATAATTACTAATCTCCTGCTCTATTACTTTCCATTGATCAAATCTTAAATTATCTAGAAGAAGCAAGAAAAAAGGTTCACCCTTTTTCTTTTGAGGTAAAATTCCTCGTTTCATTAAATGATGAGACATCAAGGGCGACTCATCATCTGATGCAGAGGAATGAATAAAATTTAAATAATTTTTTTCGATGTACTTACTAAACTCTCTATTGCCATCCATTTTTTGGGTTTTGAGTATATCCTCCATACCTGTTTCATCAGAACTGGCCATTTCTGTTTCCCAATAGACTAATTTTTTGAAGGTATCTTTCCATTTTGGCCAATCCATATGATCCATAAATGTCATGCCAATAGTCCTAAAATCTTGTTGATACCTCTGGGTAACACTCTCCATTACTAGACGTTTATTGTCTGTAAGTTTCTTTATAGAACTTAAAATTTGTCTGGGGTTTACTGGTTTAATGAGATAATCAGCAATCTTACTGCCAATAGCGTCCTCCATAATATGATCCTCCTCACTTTTAGTTATCATTACTACAGGGATATTTGTTTTGAGTTCTTTGATTACCTTCAGAGCTTCCAAGCCTGATATACCAGGCATATTTTCATCCAAAAAAACAAGATCAAAATGATTATCTCTAACAGAATCAATTGCATCCAATCCATTGTTTACAGTCTGTACATCATATCCCTTTTCTTCTAAAAACAATAGATGAGCTCTCAAATGATCAATTTCATCGTCAGCCCATAGTATTTTGATATTATTCATTTTATTACTTTCTGTATTTTAACTTTGCGGATAGTTATTACTTGCAAAACAAGTAATAATTCAACTCTTTAAACAATATTTTATTTCATCCCGTGAATAAAAAGAAAATAATCAATGACCCAATCTATGGATTTATAACAATCCGTCATGACATCATTTTTGATTGTATACAACTCCCCGAATTTCAAAGACTTCGGAGAATAAAACAACTGGGTCTTACAAGCTTGGTCTATCCAGGTGCACAGCATACAAGATTTCAACATGCAATTGGTGCAATGCACCTTATGCAAATTGCCATAAAAAGTCTAAGAGCAAAAGAAATTGATATCTCTAAAGAAGAAGAAATAGGTGTGTTACTAGCCATTTTATTACATGATATTGGTCATGGTCCATTTTCACATACGTTAGAACATAGTATTCTAAATGATGTAAATCATGAAAATATCAGTAGTTTTCTGATGCATCAAATCAACAAAAAAATGAATGGTGAGTTATCCCTCGCCATACAAATTTTTGAAAACAAGTATACCAGACCATTCCTCCATCAACTTGTGAGTAGCCAAATGGATATGGATAGATTAGACTATTTAAGACGTGATAGTTTTTATACTGGTGTATCGGAGGGTACAGTTGGAATTGAGCGTATTATTCAAATGCTCAATGTTCGAGAAAACCAACTCATTATTGATCAGAAAGGCATCTATTCTGTTGAGAAATTTTTGATGGCTAGAAGATTTATGTACTGGCAAGTATACCTTCACAAAGCTTCCATTGCTGCTGACGAGTTATTATTAAATATTTTAAAAAGAGCTAAAGTGTTGGTTAGCAGTAAAAAATCCTTAAAAGTTAGTCCTTATCTTCAGTTTTTTCTTGAGAACAACTTCTCAAAAGAAGATCTTTCCAATCATGAAGTCATCGAAAACTTTTGTAATTTGGATGATAGTGAGATTTTCAGTGCAATTAAATTATGGCAACAATCCAGTGATAAGACATTATCCAAACTAAGTAAAATGCTCATCAACAGAAACTTACTAAAAATCGAGTTATATGATAAACCCATTGAGAAAGGATTTATTGATAAAAAAATCAATGAAACATCAGATCATTTACAGATCAATCCTTCAGAAGCTTGTTATTTTGTAACTACTGGGGAACTAACCAATAATGCATATTCAAGTATCGGTGATAGCCTTAAAATTGGCATGAAAAATGGAGTGTTGAAAGAATTATCAGAAACCTCTGAAATATATAATCTTACCAATGACCAAAAACCTCAAGTCAAATATTATATTACCTCTTTGAAATTAGATTAAATTTGCGTCAAATTGAAGTTAACAGCAAAAGAAATAGCAGAAGTAGTAAATGGTTCTGTAGAAGGAAATCAAACTGTAGAAGTTGATACTGTAGCTAAAATTGAAGATGCAACAGCAAATAGTCTGTGTTTTTTATCCAATAAAAAATACTTACACCATCTCAAAAACACTAGTGCTGGAATTGTATTAGTTGATGATTCCATTAAAAATATTCCAGATGGTTTAACAATAATCAGATGTTCTCACCCTTATGTTGCCTTTTGTCAGATACTTATACAATATTTTGACTATGAAGATCCTAATCATGGCATTCATTCAACTTCCGTAATCGAACCAACTGCCAAAATTGGGAAGAATTGCCATATTGGTTCCCATGCATACATTGGAAAGAACGTGACTTTAGGAGATGACTCAAAAGTTTTTGCGAATTCTAGTATTTACGAAAATTCTACCATAGGAAAAAATACCACTATTCGATCAAACGTTGCTGTTTATTATAACTCAATAATTGGTGATAACTGCATCATTCATAGTGGTGCTGTAATTGGTTCTGATGGTTTTGGTCATGCTCCACTTCCTGATGGCACTTACATAAAAATCCCTCAGATAGGTAATGTCATCATCCATGATAATGTAGAAATTGGCAGTAATACAAGCATAGACCGAGCTAACATGGGAAGTACTATTATTGGCAAAGGTTGTCGTTTAGACAATCTTGTTCAGATTGCCCATGGGGTAGAAATAGGAGAAAATACAGTTATTGCTGGACAAGCAGCTGTAGCAGGTAGTTCCAAAATTGGTGCAAACTGCGTATTGGCTGGACAAGTTGGTGTAGGAGGCCATCTAACCATTGCTGATAATACTCAAATTGGTGGACAAGCTGGTATTAATAAAGATATTAAACAATCTGGTGGGATATATACTGGCACCCCCCACCTACCCTTCAAAGACGAAATGAAATCTAGAGTTTTATGGAGAAATCTTCCAAGACTAGAGCAAAGAGTAAGAGCACTTGAAAACACCTTAAAAGATGAAGAATCAGAAAATGGATAAGCTACAAACTACAATCAAAAAATCGATTAGTGTATCTGGTGTTGGATTACACACAGGTAATGAAGTTACCTTGACATTTGTACCTGCACCTGAAGACCATGGTTATGCCTTTCAACGAGTAGATCAAGAAAATCAGCCAATAATCAAGGCTGATTGTGACTTGGTTACTGACACCAGTAGAGGAACAACATTAGAAAATAAGGGTATTAAAATTCATACAGTTGAGCATGTGCTAGCTGCCCTTGCAGGTTTAGAAATTGACAATTGTTTGATACAATTGAATGCTCCTGAAACTCCAATTATGGACGGAAGCAGCAAGCCTTTTATTGACCTTCTTCTTGAGGCTGGCATTGAAACACAAAAAAAAGAACGTGAATACTTTGAAATACCCAAACGAATTAATTATTCAGATGGCAATGGAGTTGAAATGATGGCCCTTCCTGCAGATGACTACAGATTAACTGTTATGGTTGACTATAATTCACCCGTATTAGGAAGTCAACATGCATCAATTATCAATATTCAAGAATTCAAAGACGAAATATCAAGTTGCAGAACATTTTGCTTCTTACATGAATTAGAAACTCTTGTAGAACATAACCTTATCAAAGGTGGAGACCTCAATAATGCCATTGTCATTGTTGATCGTGTAATTGATGATAGTGAAATGGATAATCTAGCCAAATTATTTAACAAAGACAAAATAGAGGTAAAGAAGGAAGGAATTTTAAATAATGTTGATTTAAGATTCCAAAATGAACCAGCACGCCACAAATTATTAGACATTGTTGGAGATTTAGCTCTAGCAGGAGTTCCGTTAAAAGCTCAAATACTTGCAGCTCGTCCTGGACATGCCGCAAATGTGGAATTTGCTAAGAAAATTAAACTGGCATACATTGCCTCTAAAAAAGCACGAAAAGAAAAAGAAAATGTACCTGTTTATGATCCTAACATAACCCCGCTTTATAATCACCAAGAGATTGGAAATATTTTGCCTCATAAGCATCCATTTCTTCTCGTTGACAAAGTAGTAAAAATATCTCCCGAAGAGGTTGTTGCTGTTAAAAATATTACTGGAGACCAATATTTCTTTCAAGGTCATTTTCCGAATGAACCAATCATGCCAGGTGTTCTTCAAATTGAAGCAATGGCTCAAGCTGGAGGTATTTTAGCCTTAGCTGGTAAAGAAAATCCTAAAAACTGGAGTACTTATTTTGTTAAAATTGAAAATGCAAAATTTAAAGATAAAGTTGTTCCTGGGGATACACTAGTCATTAGAATGGCTTTAACTGCTCCCATTAGAAGAGGTTTGTGTGCAATGAGAGGTGAGGCCTATGTTGGAAACAAACTGGTATCAGAAGCAAACATGATGGCACAAATAGTAGAAAACAGATAAAATGATTCAACCATTAGCATACGTAAACCCCGGTGCAAAAATCGCTGACACCGTAGTTATAGAGCCATTCGTCACCATACACAAAAACGTCGAAATTGGTGAAGGTACATGGATTGGATCCAATGTGACTATCATGGAAGGAGCACGAATTGGTAAAAATTGCAAAATTTTTCCAGGTGCAGTCATCTCTGCAATACCACAAGATCTAAAATATAATGGTGAAGAGACTACTACCGTAATTGGTGACAATACAACAATTAGAGAATGTGTAACTATTAACAAAGGGACAGCAGCAAAAAATAAAACTGTGGTTGGAAGTAATTGCCTATTGATGGCTTATTCCCATATTGCTCATGATACAATTGTTGGTGACAATGTGATTATAGGAAACGGCTCTCAAATTGCTGGTGAGGTCATTATTCATGACTTTGCAATTTTAAGTGGTCTGGTTGCTGTTCACCAATTCGTTAATATTGGCCCACATGTAATGATTAGTGGTGGTAGCTTAGTGAGAAAAGATGTCCCACCATACACCAAAGCAGCAAGAGAACCACTTAGTTATGAAGGAGTAAATAGTATCGGTTTGAGGCGAAGAGGTTTTACATCAGAAAAAATTGCTGAAATTCAAGAGATATATAGAAACTTATATCTTAGAGGCCTCAATAATGCTAAAGCACTAACAAAAATCGAAACTGAAATGCCCGCAACACAAGAAAGAGATGAAATTATTAGCTTTATTAGAGCATCTGATCGGGGAGTAATGAAAGGTTACATATCCAGATAATGACTCAAATTGATTGCATTGAAATATCAAAACGCTTTAATCAAGAAATAATAATTCGAGATTTTACCTATAATTTTAAAAGCACAGACAAATATGCTATACTCGGTAAAAACTCATCAGGGAAAAGCACACTATTAAAGATAATTGGTGGTGTTATCTCTGCTACAAAAGGAAAGGTGAATTACTCAAATGACATCTCAGAATCTAAACATATCAGCTACACAAGTCCAGAAATGGAGTTATTAAACGATTACACAATATCAGAGTTATTTTACTTTCATTTTCAATTTAAGAAACCCAAAATAACAATTCAAGAACAATTAATTATATCAGGTTTAAACAAGTTTAAACATAAGAAATACAGTAATCTTTCATCAGGCATCATGAATAAAGTAAAACTAACTTTAGCCCTATTTACTGATACTCCTGTCTTAATACTAGACGAACCTTGTACAAATTTTGATCATGAAAATAATGAATGGTATTCTAAGATTATCAATGATTATTGCATTAATCAAATGATTATAATAGCATCAAATGCTCCACATGAATACTCTTTTTGTAATAAACTTATAAATATTCAAAATTTTAAATAAATCATGAAAAATATAATATTCACCACCCTTGGAATCATCTTAATTATTGGATGTCAAGAATCAAGCACAATTAATGGATCATATGGAAACACCGAATGGGATCAAAGCTCATACATTTCTGGAAAAGAATTAATGAAAGCCCTCGACGGAAAGGATTCATTATTTACTACTGTCAAAGGAAATATTTCTGCAGCATGTCAAGCCAAAGGGTGCTGGATGAGTATGGATGTAGATGGCAGCGAAATGCTTGTTAAGTTCAAAGACTACGGATTCTTTGTACCAAAAAACAGTGCAAACCACGAAGCGATTATCTCTGGTTGGGCATATTCTGATACACTATCTGTTTTAGACCAAATTGAAATAGCAAAAGATGCAAATGCTACAGAAGAGGAAATAGCTCAAATTAACACACCCAAATTAGAGCTTCAATTCATGGCTAATGGCGTAGTTATCAAATAGATATATGAACCTCAAACTAATCACTACGCTTTTAATTGTTTCTGGTATTTTTGCTTGTACTAAACAAAATCAGTCTTCTGATTCAGCCGAAATGTATGAACCTTCTGAACTTTCTCAGATGATGCGTGACATGGTAACTTGGAGTAAGGAAACTAAAAGTTCACTTCTTAAAGGAGAAGTGATCAATGATGTTCCAAAACAATTTTATGATTTGGCTAATCAAAAGGCTACTCGAGATGAACACAAAGATGCTGCATTCCAAGGAATGGTTCCAGAGTACTTAAATGCACTTAAAGGGATTGATCGTAAAGATTCACAACAATACTATTATAATGCTTCAATACAGGCTTGCAAAACTTGTCACGCAGTATATTGTGGAGGACCATTAAGCGTAATCAATCAACTATAATTTTAATAAGATTAGCTTCTGTATAGCATACTTCTTAATTCCATCCTCAATGGATACATAATATACGCCATTGGAGTATTGACTCGTTGGAATGATATTTCCTGAATACGTATTGCCACTTGACAATATTTTCCCACTGATGTCGGTAATTTTATATTCAATATTCTTGTTGGTTTTAGTAATAATCTTAAAGTATTGATAAACAGGATTAGGAACAATTTCAAAAGTGGATAATTTTTGATTTTTAGCAATTGAATTGGTCTTTTTATTCCCTTTGACAAAACTCATCCCTCCTCGCTCATTTCCTATCAACATATCTGGATATCCGTCGCCATTCAAATCAGTTGATGATGGGTTAGTTCTCCTCCCCCAATCTTTCACAAAACTTTCTTGGCTAAATGTTTCTGTCATATAATCTTCAATTTCAGAGAAATCAGAATTTAATTCAGAATTTAATTCATAAATCCTAATCACTCCTTGACTATTACCAATAGCTAAGCAAAGTGAACCATTCTCCCAATGAAGAACTGTTGGAGTACTAAATCCATAATTTTGATACACCATAGTGTCATAAATTTGTCCATCAGACCCAAGTTTGGACGTACGAACTAATTCATTGACTATGATTCCACCAAAGGTATCTTTCGTTAAACTAAAGTTAGGTTCAATTAATGTACCCATATTTTGATAGTAATCAATGGTTCCATCATAACTACCTACTAACAAATCTATAATACCATCACGATTGATGTCATCAAAATAAGGAGCAGCAAAGTTTCCAACTTTTATGTTTTCATAAGTTGAAGTTATATGGATAAAATCTGGATTCTGAGCATCGCCTATATTTTCATAAAAGCTAATAAAACCATCCAACTTACCAAAAAATAAATCCAAGTCTTCATCTCCATCAATGTCAGCAAATACTGGCATTAACCCTCTAATATGTTTAGATTTTAAACTAAGGTAATCATCACTAACAAGATGAAAATCCGCGGAAGTGGATGAACCTTTATTTTCAAAATACACTAAAAAATCAGTAGTATCTCCAGTTAAATAATGATTACCACTCGTAGCAAAAATCAAATCTTGATCTCCATCACCGTCTAAATCTACAAATGTTGGTGAACAACCCGACCCATAATCAATCATATCTCCAACTAAAAAATCATTCTGTTTAAAGACAAAATCAACATCATTAGTTTGTCCCTCGTTAATCAATAATATAGAATTTTCTACCTCCATAATGGGATATGAAGTTTTATCTGCCTCATTAGTACTCAAAATTAGATCTTTCACTCCATCTAAATTAATATCAACATAGGACATAGACGGAGCTACAGGAAGTAACGATTCTATTTTACTGCTAAAAAAAGCAGAATCAATAGTGATAAAGGTATCCTTATAGTAGTTTAAATCTGCTTTACCATTTCTAAAAAAATAAATAGGATTTGTAGCTTGTTCGGAACTCCCATATAATAAGTCTAAATCTCCATCAGAATCTTCATCAAATAGAAGTATTGTTTTGGTTGCAGCATGTTTTTTCTTTTGTTTATATGCCTCGTAAAAGTAGCAAGGTGCATTGATAATCAACTCACCATTAAATTCATCGATACCTCCATAACATTTATCCACTATATCATACTTAATATTCTCCAACTGAAAATTACTATCTGCTGTAGTGTTCCTATTGAAAATCATCTGAGAACCTGTCACATTGAGGTTAGTAACAAAATCAACATCTGAGTCTCCATCAACATCAACAATAGCTGGCAAACAGCCCTTTATTTCAGATAATTTTTTAAAGGGGTTAAATGGTACATAATTTACTCTATCAAAAGCCAATAGCCCCTTTATCTTATCAAAACTAGGTAATGTTTGACCATTATTTTGGTATAAAACGACAGAATCTCCAGTATAAAGCCATAAATCTGGTTCATCATCTGCATTGTAATCTTGTAATTGCATAAATTCCTGTGCAGGTGGGAATAACTCTTCATATATAGGATCATAATCATAGACAATTTTACCATGAACAGATTTAGCAATAAAAGTGAGCACTCTGTTGCCATTTCTATCAAAAACAAATAAGTCTAATTTCCCATCATTATTAAAATCAATATTGGAGAATTGAGGTTGATTCAAACCTCCTGCTAGTGCTAACGAAATTGATTCACCACTTTGGTTTTTAAAAATTGGATCAAATGAAATTTCAAACAATTGGGCACTCATTTTCAATGAATAAATCAAAATAATGGACACAAATGCTAACTTTCTCATAGGAGTATTTTTTTATAGACTACTAAATTAACACTTTTGTTGCGGATCAAATAAGATATAAAAGTGCAATTAGAAAAATTTTACAATCTCTTTACAGAATGTAATTTTAAGTTTACAACTGATAGTCGTTCTATTCCTGGGGGTTCTGTATTCTTTGCACTTAAAGGTGATAACTTTAATGGAAATCTATTTGCCACTGAAGCAATTAAAAAAGGAGCATCCTACGCTGTAGTTGATGAAAAAACTGAGGCAGACAATCGACTCATTTTAGTAGATAACGTGTTAACTTTCATGCAAGAGCTTGCACACTTTCACAGAAAATGCTTTGATATACCCATCATCGCTATTGGAGGAAGTAACGGAAAAACTACGACTAAGAACTTAATTATTAATGTCTTAAAACAGAAGTATAAAGCTCATTGCACACAAGGAAATTTCAACAACCATATTGGGGTACCTATAACACTTCTTCAAATTCCTACTGATTGTGATGTAGCAATCATCGAACTTGGCACTAATAATCCAGGAGAAATTGAAGCATTATGCAAAATAACTGCCCCAACTCATGGGTTAATTACGAATATTGGCAAAGAGCATTTGGAAGGATTTGGCTCACTTGAAGCTGTAGCAAAAGAAGAAAGTGAAATATATCATTACCTTCTCAAAAACAATGGCGTAGCAATTGTAAATAAAAATGACGAATGGTTAAAAAGAATGAGCAGATCCATTGAAAATATTAATTATTACTCTAAAAAAGATGTATCTATTCAATCTACAGTACCTGCTATCGAAATTACATTAAAGAATAATAAAATTAAGTCAGCACTCATGGGAGATTACAATCTTGATAATATGCTTGCTGCAATTGCAATCGGACAAGAATTAGGAGTATCCGTTGAAGACATTAAATTAGGAATTGAATCTTATACTCCTGAAAATAATCGTTCACAGTGGATACATAAAAAATCAAATATTATCTTACTAGATGCTTACAATGCGAACCCTTCTAGTATGCAAGTGGCCATAGAAAATTTTAGTAAAATGCCAAATAATAAGCGAGTTCTAATATTGGGAGATATGTTTGAGATGGGTGAACATGCAGACAAAGAACACCTTGAGCTACTTGTTTGGGTTAAAAACTTTCAATTTGAACACATCTATCTGTTAGGTGAACATTTTAGCAAAGTCTCCACCTCTTGCCAGTTAGAGACATTTCAGTCTATAGAAGCTCTTGGAAAAGACATCCAAAGTAAAAATTTCCAAAACACTGCTATGTTAATTAAAGGAAGCCGTGGAATGAAGATGGAAAGAGTTCTCGAATATCTTTAATTTAAGAGCATTTTGCTTTGCTCTATGGCATGTTTAGTGAGGTTGTCACCGCTTATCATTTTAGCTATTTCATAGATTCGATCATTGCCCTCTAAATCTCTTACTTGGGTTTCAATCAAATCATTTTTCTCTGTTTTATATACATACTTATGATGATGTCCAAGTGAAGCAATTTGAGGTAAATGAGTAATAACAATTACCTGCTGATTCTTAGCCATATTTTTTATCACAGAACCAACTTTCCTAGCAACCTCCCCACTCACACCAGTATCAATTTCGTCAAAAATACTAGTCGGCATCTGAAGATGTTCTGATAAAATCTGCTTAAAACTCAGATTAATTCTGGCTAATTCTCCACCTGATGCAGCTTTTTTAATCTCAAGAAATGACTCCCCTTTATTCGAGGATAATAAAACGTTTAGTTGATTACAACCATAACTATTCAATTCATCGTGATGACTGAGTTGATATTTAACCAAAGAATGCTCCATTCCCATCTGAGCTAACAAATCATTGACCGAACGCTCCACTTTATTAAGATTTTTCATTCTCTTCTCGCTCAAATTATTGGCCAATTCTTTCAATTTATTTTCATCCTTGGATAATTGAATTTCCAATTCCATGATTTGACATTCCAACTGGCTTGAATGGGTGAGTTTTTCTTCTAAAGAGGATAACAACTCTTTTAACTCTTCCGTAGAAGATTTACGATGCTTATTTTTAAGAGCAAATAATTGATTATTTCTTTCATTGAGCTCCTCTAATCTTTGTGGATCAATTTGAGTATTCAAAGCAGTATTGTTTATCTCGAGACCAATGTCTTGAAGCTCTATCATTACAGACTCAATCCTTTTTTCTAAGTCTTTCAAAACAGAAAGTTTATGACCTCCTAAGAGTTTAACTAACTCCTGTAGTTGATTCAAAATGGATAAATCACTGGACTGCAGAAGTTGATCCGCCGATCCAAATGATTGAATTAGTTGATCTGCATTTTCTAATAGTTCAAGTTCTTGAACCATAACGTCTTCATCTACATTTTCCAAATCTGCCAACGTCAGTTCATCAAACAAAAATTGGTTGTAGTCGTGTTCCCTTTGATGCTCCTCTTCTTCTTGTTTGAGTTGCTTGAGTAATTTTTCATTTTTTCTGAATCTTTTCAACTTTAAAGCATACTCGTTCAAATCATTTTGACATCCAGATAATAAATCTAAACTCTTATACTGAAAATCAGTAGTAAAAAGTTGGACATTATCTCGTTGAGAATGAATCTCAATAAGCATTGCACCAATCTCTTGAAGTACTCTTAGGTTTACTGGTGTATCATTAATGAAGGACCTACTTTTACCAGCAGGGGTAATTTCCCTCCTAAAAATGGTAAGATTTTCATAATCCAAGTCATACTGATCAAAGATGGTCTTTAAATGATAGTTCTCAATATTGAACGCTGCTTCGATGATACACTTTTCTTGATTATTTCGTAAAGAGCTACCATCAGCTCTTTTACCTAATACAAGACCCAATGCTCCTATCAGAATTGATTTTCCTGCACCAGTTTCTCCAGTTATTATATTCATGCCAGGACCAAAACTGATTTCAACATCAGATATCAATGCAAAATTTTGAACATTTAGATTTGTCAGCATATTGGGTTCAAAAGTACCACTATATTATCATATTTATAGATAAAATTATTATCTAATTACAATTTATATTTAAGATCTAATTTATCTACCTTCGCAACCATGACACAGCAAGAAAAACCACTGATACTCATTTGTAATGATGATGGTATAACCGCTCCAGGCATTAAAGCTACGGTTGAAGTCATGTCGTCTTTTGGTCAAGTAGTTGTAGTAGCTCCAGATAGTCCACAAAGTGGAATGGGACATGCCATCACTATTAATAAACCATTGAGGATGATAAAAAATAATCAGTTTGGAGATGAAATAGAAAGCTATCAATGCAGTGGTACGCCAGCCGATTGTGTAAAATTAGCCGTGGACAAAGTATTGCATCGCAAGCCAGATTTGCTTGTTAGTGGTATAAATCATGGCTCCAACTCATCCATCAATGTCATTTATAGTGGCACCATGAGTGCTGCCATGGAGGGAGCAATTGAGGGTATTCCATCATTGGGTTTTTCTTTACTTGATTTTAGTTGGGATGCGGATTTCAGTGCTGCTAAAGTTTATATGAAAATAATTATCCGAAATGTTTTTCATCATGGTATGCCCAAAGCGACGCTTTTAAGTGTAAACATTCCCAATGTATCAAAAGATGAAATAAAAGGAATCAAAGTATGTCGGCAAGCTCGAGCAAAATGGGTAGAAGAATTTGACCATAGACAAGATCCGCACGGCAGAGACTATTTTTGGCTTACTGGTAAATTTACCAATATGGATAAAGGAGAAGACACTGACGAATGGGCTCTTGCTAACAATTATGTTTCTTTGGTTCCTGTTCAATTTGATCTTACGGCACATCACGCAATACAACCACTAAATTCTTGGGATTTTTCATGAAAACCAACCATATTTTACTCGGAATAATTCTTGGAATACTACTTCCAATACTCATTCTTTGGTTTGTGAAGTTATATCATTTTCCTCACCTTTCATTTGCTTTATTTGTCAGAACAGGTTTTTCAACAGGAACGCTCAGCCCATGGCTAAAAATAGCTACCTTGTTTAACTTGATTCCTTTCTTTGGTTTTGTTAATAAAAACAAACTCAAGACTGGTCAAGGTGTAGTATTATCTACAATTATATATGGCCTAGTCATCGTTTATTTTACGCTCATGTAATCATATGAAATATTACGTTATATCAGGCGAAACCTCTGGAGACAATCATGCTTCTCGTGTAATTCAAAAGATTGCTGAACTTGATATAAATGCTCAATTTAGAGGTATGGGCGGAGATAAAAGCCAAGCAGCTGGGCAAACACTCTTAATCCACCAAAAAGAAATGGCTATCATGGGTTTCGTTGAAATCATCAGTAGCTTATTCAAAATATTTCGTAACCTCAAAAAAATTAAAAAAGATATTCTTGATTGGAACCCAGATGCATTAATTCTAGTTGACTATCCTGGATTCAATTTCAAAATCGCAAAATTTGGCAAATCTTTACAGATACCTGTACATTATTACATTTCACCAAAAGTTTGGGCTTGGAAAGAAAGACGGGTCAACCTTATTAAACGCGATATCGATTACTTATATTCAATACTTCCTTTCGAGGAAGCTTTTTTTGAATCCCACAATGTAAGAAGCATTTATGTTGGCAATCCAAGCAAAGAGACCGTAGACGATTACATTGCATCTAACCCAATGCCTAATGAAAAGAATTATATCGCTTTATTACCTGGTAGTAGAAAGCAAGAAATACTGACCTCTCTCCCCATTATGCTTGAGGCTGTCAAGGACTTTAAATCTCCTATTTTAGTAGCTCAAGCTCCTGGATTTGAAGATGGCTTTTACCATCAATTTGATCCCCAACTTAAACTTATTTCAAATGACTTGTACGCCTTGTTGAGCAAAAGTAAGCTTGCTCTTGTAACCTCTGGAACTGCAACTCTAGAAACTGCACTCATGGGTGTACCGCAAATCGTTTGTTATACAACCAATCGAATTAGTTATTGGATTGGAAAATCCGTAATAAAGGTAAATTACATCGCTCTAGTAAACTTAATCTTGAATAAAATCAGTATTACTGAGCTTATTCAAGATAAATTCAACTCCGAACAACTCAAAATAGAAATTAATCAATTGACTAAAAACAGTATAAAGCTAAAAGAAATCAGTAGTGATTACAATGAGCTTCGTAAAATTCTAGGGAATATGTCACCTTCCGAAGAAGTTGCCAAAACAATTGTAAATAGTTTGAAGATTCCATAAAAAACAATCGAAAAATTTTACAATCAAGACAATCAGACATCACATCTAATCGTTTAAATTTGTGAAATGAAATTTATTACTGCACTTTTTTCGACTTTACTCTTTATTTCTTGCAAAACCGCGTCACTTGATCGAAGTATAAAGTTTAATTTAACAAGCACCTCTGATTATTGTGGTGGAGCTATGCCTGATCAAAGTATAATTGATGATCTAAATACTCCAAAACCATTCAATGGAACATTATATATTCATATAGATCCAGAAAGAAAAGATAAAGGTATAGCACAAGAATTTAAAAATGGGAAAGCGAGTATTTCGGGTCTTGTCAATGGAGAATACCTCTTGTTTGAATACCCTGCTATAAATGTTGAAGAACTAGAGAATAATAAAGAATCAGAGGATAATGAGGAAATTGAAAATCCTGGACCCAATGGACTTATGAAAAGTGAATGCAAACTCATGAAAAATTTTCAAGTGCTTGAAGAGATAACAATAGACCAAGAAACAAAAGATATTTCGATAAACGTACACTTAACATGCGACCCATGTGGTGAGCCACTGCCATAATTTTAAATTAAATAAAAAAACCAGATACTAATTCAAATCACACTTCTCAAAGTGTGATTTTTACATTAACTTTGTTTATTAGATTAAACCAAAAATGATACTAGTTGCTGATAGCGGTTCAACCAAATGTGATTGGATAATAATAGACCATTCCAACTCACACCATAAAACAAAGACAATGGGATTCAATCCCTTCTTTCATAGCACTGAGTTCATTTTTGGAAAAATTCAAGAAAACGAAATATTTCAAGACTATAAATCTGAAATAAAAGAAATTTATTTTTATGGTGCTGGATGCTCAAGCACGAACCGAAAACTCATTTTAGAAAAAGCATTATCTCAATTTTTTACATCAGCAGAAAAAATAGAGGTAGATCATGACTTAACAGGTGCTGCACTTGCCACTACACCTTTTGAACCTGGCATTGCTTGTATTCTTGGAACTGGTTCCAATTCTTGCTTCTATGATGGCAATGATATTCATGAAAATGTTCCAGCTTTAGGTTATATCTTAGGAGATGAAGGTAGCGGATCATATTTTGGAAAAATACTTCTTGCTGATTGGCTATATCATCGTATGCCAAGCGAACTGGCTACAGAATTTCAAAAAAGATTTGACCTAACTAAGGAGGGTATTTTTGACTCCATACATCGAGAAGAATTCCCTAATGTTTATTTAGCGAGTTTCATGCCTTTTGTCAAAGACAATCAAAATCATCCATATATGAAAGATATGGTTTATCAAGGCCTTGCAAAGTTCATTAATATTCATGTTTGGTGTTATGAAAACTTCAGAGAAGTACCTATAAATTTTGTAGGATCTATTGCTTACTACTTTAGAGAAGTACTTGAAGAAGTAGCAAAAAATCATCGATTTACCATTGGTAAAGTTGAAAAAAAGCCAATATTCCCCTTAGTTGAATATCATCTTAATAACCAAGAACAGACGATATGAGTTTAAAAGCTATAATCTATGATTTGGACGGTGTAATCACGGATACAGCTAAGTATCACTATGAAAGCTGGAAATGGGTAGCAGAGCAACTTGATTTTGTCTTAACTGAAAAACAAAATCAAAAACTAAAAGGTGTTGGTAGAAAAGAATGCTTAGATAAACTTCTGAAATGGAGTGGTGCAAGAATATCCGAAGCTGAAAAACAGAACTTGCTTCAGAAAAAAAATCAGATGTATCTCAAATTCATTGACACAATGTCTCCTAATGAGATATTTCCGCATTTTAAAGCATTTAATACGCTGGTCAAATCCGAAGCGATAAAGGTTGGTATTGGGTCAAGTAGCCGAAATGCTATTCGAATCATTGACAAATTAGATTTGGTATTGGACTTCCAAGCTATTGTTGATGGAGGCATGACTCCTAATTCAAAACCTGAACCTGATATATTTCTATTAGCAGCCGAAAAATTAAACTGCAACCCCTCAGAATGCCTTGTTATTGAAGATTCACAAGCTGGTTTATTAGCAGCCAAAAAAGCAGGAATGAAAAGTATTTCTTTTGGTGAAGATAAAGGATTAAAAGGTGCACAATTACAAATTAAAAATTGGTCTTTTGCTGACCTAAATAAACTCAAACAATTATTCAATTAGTTTTGATAAGTGCAATTCTATTTTTGATAAAAAATATGAACTGTCTCAAAATTTGAAAGCTTGAAATCTATAATTAAATATATAAATAATGACAAGGAATTAGTATTTAAAATTGTTTTTTATGCCTGTGCAATTGTAATATTTGGTGAAATTCTAAGGGATATTTTTAGAGAAGGAGACTTTGGAGGATATATATCTGCTGGCAAATTAGCTTGGAATAACTTGCATATTTATTCAGATTATAAAAATACTTGGCCTCCATTTTTTTCAATTGTTTGTATACCATTATACTGGCTAAACGAGTTAAGCTTCGTTGGGTTGCGATTCATATGGTTAATTGCTATTGTGTGGTCTAATTTATTGATTTTTAAATGGATTATTTCTTACTTCACACCATACCAACTCATCTTGAATTTAAAACAAGAAAAGGATGAGAAAATAAACCTGTTTAACCCTCTGTTTATTTTGCCATTTGTATGTACACTAAGAATATTTCTCGAAGAATTGAGTAATTTACAGATTAACATTTTTATTCTAGCATTAAGCATTATCATATTTCATTTGATCACTCAAAAGAGAGATTTTCTAGCTGGACTCATTCTTGCATTCATCATCAGTATAAAAGTATACCCCATAATTTTACTTGGATTTTTAATATTTAAAAAGAAATTCAAACCAGTAATGTTTACAATTTTGGGGCTAGGTTTATCCACTTTATCCGTATACCTTTATTTTGGGTTAAACACAGGCACAGAGCTATTCAAAGAGTGGAACAATACACAAGTTATTCATGGTTTAAAATGTGAACATATGAATCAATCCATTTGGGGTTGGATGTGCGGATTGACCACTAACCATATACGAATAGAAAATTTTAACTATAACATCTTTAATTTAACAGACATCCAGTTCAAAATAATGACACTATGTTTAATTGCAATCTTTGGATTATACGTAGCTTATAGATTTTATATCACAAGAAAAAGTCATCAGAGTTTTGCCAAACAATTCATAATAACCTTATCACTAGTTCCAGTTTTATCACCATTAGCTTGGAAGTACTATTATGTTTTTTTGACACCACTTATTATTTTATTGATATATAATCATCGAAAAAAGATATTAAAACCTTGGTTTTATATCCCCCTTATCTTAATTTCCCTTACATCTGAGCTCTTTATTGGTCATCATCTTTCAGACATCACAGAAACTTTTGGAATAATTACCTTTTGCTCAATAAGCTTGAGTATTTATTCTTTAGAAAAAATCCTCACAGATTGACATTAACTTGCTGCAATCTAATCAACGAAGCAAGTTGAAAATTATATAAGAAATTAAAATAACCATAATAACAATCCGTATAAAAATGCAATGTTAATGGTCAAGAAAAAGACCATTATTCTTAAATGTTTATTCCTCATATTTTCCAAAAATAATTTCAAACGAGGCAGCATCTATCATATATTATGTCATAATTTCGTAAAGTATGAAAAAAGCCGAACGGTACTCTTCCTTATTAAAAGAGATAAGCTCTTTGATGGACAAGGATGTTGATGATATTGCAAACATGGCAAACATGACCAGACTTTTATATGATCGTTTGTCTCATCATTGGATTGGATTCTACAGAGTAGTTAAAAATCAATTAATTTTAGGTCCCTTTAATGGTCCGATAGCATGCACCTCAATTCCTTTTGGAAAAGGAGTCTGCGGAAAGTCCTGGCAAGATAAAAAAACATACATTGTCGATGATGTTCATCAATTTAAAGGGCACATTGCATGTAGCCCATTGAGTAATTCTGAGATTGTAGTACCATGCATGAGAGACAATCACGTTTTTGCTGTATTAGATATTGATAGTACGGCTCTCAATGCATTCAACCACGAAGACCAATATTATCTAGAAAAAATTGTAACCCTTCTATGAGATTCATCAAACACTACACAAATTGGTTTAAAAAAATCCTACCTTCACCATTTAGTATCGCAATACTAATAACAATCCTTGTTTTTTTTACGACCATTTTAAGCACCGATAAACCAATCGTTGAATTATTATTAGATTGGAAAGAAGGTTTATGGAATTCAAGTTTATTAGCGTTTGCATTCCAAATGATGCTCATGTTAGTTCTTGGTCACACACTCGCACTTACCTCCTTTTTTGATACGATAATTAATCAAATTATTTTACGATTAAAAACTGGAGCTCAAGCAGCTTTTGCAGTCACATTATCTACCATTATCGTAGCACTTTTTAATTGGGGTTTAGGATTAATATTTGGAGCAATCATTGCAAGAAAAGTAGGCGAAAATTTCACGAATCGAAGACTCAAGTTAAACTATCCACTTATTGGTGCCTCAGGCTATATTGGACTAATGGTTTGGCATGGAGGTATTTCGGGCAGTGCTCTTACTAAAGTTGCTGAGGCAGGCCATATTCGAGAAATCACCCGAAATATAACAATGCCTGAAATCATATCATTTGAAAATACCGTATTCAGTCCTATGAATTTAATAGCAATATTGTTATTGATAATTGGTATACCCACAATTAGTTATTTAATTGGAAAACTAACTACCAAAGAGATTCCTCAAGTTATCAAACTAGAACAGACTGAAAAAGAAACACCTGAAATAATAGGAGCAGAACACATCGATCAATCAAAATGGGTAAGTAGGATAATTGGAATTATTTTAACAGTAATTGCACTGTATATTGCTATTGTATCTCAAAATAACTTAGGCTTCATCAACCCAAATTACATCAACTTTAGTCTTTTGGGTTTAAATCTTTTATTGCACAAAAACATCCGTTCATTTTTAAATAATATTGACAAAGCAATACAGGGATCTTCAGGAATTTTAATTCAGTTTCCTCTTTATTTTGGAATATTAGCTTTAATGCAAAGTGGTGGATTAATTGAAATCATTTCAGATTTTTTTATTCAAATTTCTACCCAAAAGACACTTCCAATTTATACTTTTTTTAGTGCTGGATTGGTCAACATATTCGTACCTAGTGGCGGAGGTCAATGGGCATTACAAGGACCTATTATATTGAAGGCCGCACTTGAACTAGATATACCGTTACATAAGATTGTACTCGCTTTGGCTTATGGAGATCAAATCACCAACATGCTTCAACCTTTTTGGGCATTACCTCTATTAAGTATTACTGGATTAAAAGCCAAAGATATACTGCCCTATACTTTGATGCTTATGTTGGTGGGTATTGCTATATTCTTGATTGTTTTAATGCTATTTTAATTAAGAAGGTACTTTTGCAATATGAGTAGTTCTGAAAAATCTAAAACAACGCTTGGACTTGAAATGGCAACAGACCCCAGATGGGTCAATATTGCAGAGAAAAGTATCGAGAACATCTTAACTGATCATGCCTGGTGTGAACAAAAAGCAGCTGTTCACGGTATAAGCGTCATTAGCAAGTTTAGTAAGTTCCCTAAAATAGTAGATGTCATTTCACCGATCGTTGCTGAGGAATGGGGTCACTTTAGAAAAGTGGTTAAAGAGCTTAAAAAAAGAGGATTTGAATTGGGACCTCAAAGAAAAGACGAATACGTTAATCAACTAAACGAATTTATTAGAAAGGGAGATCACGTAAATAAACAAATCATTGAATATCTATTGTCATTTGCTATGATTGAAGCTCGTAGTTGTGAACGTTTCAGGTTATTGAGCAACCACATACAAGACGCAACACTCAAAAATTTTTATCATGATTTTATGGTTAGTGAGGCGGGGCACTACAAGGCATTTATTAATCTAGCAAAAGAATTTGGTTCAGAAGATTATGTCATGAATCGTTGGGATGAGTTTATAGAATTTGAAGCTGAAATGGTCAAAAAAGTTGAGGTTCGGGGGGACCGAATGCACTAATATGCTTGTATTTAAAACCATTATTTCATTTCTTAGAGATAAAGAATATAGACAACTCCTCTTAACCACTTTTATAATTATCACCTGCGGCAGTGTTATGTATCACTATTTAGAGGGTTGGAGTTGGGTGGACTCGATCTATTTCTCATTTGTATCGCTAACTACTGTAGGTTTTGGGGATTTTGCTCCTCAAACTGATGAAGGAAAAATATTCACTATCTTTTATATCATTATGGGTGTTGGTATGATATTAAGTTTTATCAATGCCATTTATGAACACTATCGAAATCAACGAGAGACTAAATCATAAACGTTAAATCACAGCCAATAGAATTAATGAATACGGGAATAGTCACTTATACTATAAAAATCATAAACTCCATAGTTAATAAATTAGGAATCCGAATTGAATTTATTAATACAAACACAATACCTGTAACTATTTCAAAAGATCGGTCGGAAACTATTGAGTCTTTATTGAATAAATTAGTTGAGTCCAACATAAATGAACAGTTCTATTTTGTCCAAATAGGAGCTAATGATGGATACTCATTTGATCCAATACATCATTTAATTAAAAATTATGACCTTAGAGGAGTTTGTATTGAACCCATTCAAGAGTATTTTAATGAATTAAAAACTACTTACAAGAATTACCCCAATGTGTCTCTGCTAAAAGCAGCAATTACAGAGAAAAATGGAAACATTGAAATGTATAAGGTTAATAAATCAGGCCACAATCTTCCTAATTGGACAAAAGGAATAGCATCCATAGATATAAATCATCATAAGAAAACAAATATTAAAGGAGACTATATTGAAACTGAAGTCGTAAAATCCATATCTATTGATAAACTAATACAGCGTTTCAAAATAGATCATATTGATCTACTAGTCATTGATACTGAAGGATATGATTTAAAAATCATTGAAATGATTGAGTTTGATAAAATAAAACCAAAAATATTATTCTTTGAGCATCTGTATAATTACCGAAATATATCTGATATCGAACTTGGAAAGACTGTTACAAAATTTCAAGATCTTGGATATTTAGTAAACCTTGGAGAATCGGAAATGCTTGTATACCTACCCTAAATATACCCATAAAAAAAGCCCTCCAATATGGAAGGCTCTGATATTATTTTAGCAAACTTTAAGTTACTTTTTAACTTTTGTGATAATGGCTGCAAAAGCTTCTGGGTGATTCATAGCTAAATCAGCCAATACCTTTCGGTTAAGCTCGATTCCTTTTTCATGTACACCTCCCATAAACTGAGAATAACTCATACCGTGTAAGCGAGCACCAGCATTGATTCTGGTAATCCATAAACGGCGAAAGTTCCTTTTGTTGTTCTTTCTGTCTCTGTAGGAATATTGCCATGCTTTTTCTACGGCATTTTTAGCAACTGTCCATACATTTTTTCTTCTACCAAAGTAACCTTTGGCATGTTTCATCATTTTTTTACGTCTCCTCCTTGAGGCTACTGCATTTACTGATCTTGGCATTTTTCTTTCTTTTTTTAAACTAGGCGTCTCGACGAGGCGAGCTCTTTTTAGGCCCGAATAATGGTACTTTATTAGCTCTTGGCTAACATTACTTTCCGATTCTTAACAAAAATTTGATATTACTTTCATCTGATGGATGAACTAAACCACTGTGTCTAAGAGCTAATTTTCTTTTCTTAGACTTCTTTGTCAAGATGTGACGCTTGTAAGCGTGCTTTCTTTTAATTTTACCTGTTCCAGTGATTCTGAATCTCTTCTTCGCACTAGAGTTGGTCTTCATCTTTGGCATTTTCTCTCTTTTTAAATTTATTTTGGTGCTAAAACAATAATCATTTTTTTGCCTTCCATCTTTGGCATTTGCTCCAATTTCGCTACTTCTTGCAACTTTTCTGCAAACTGTAACAATAGAAGCTCTCCTCTTTCCTTAAACACAATAGATCTACCTCTGAAAAACACATAAGCTCTAACCTTATGTCCATCTTCAATAAATTTCTCAGCATGTTTCAACTTAAAGTTCACATCATGCTCATCGGTATTAGGTCCGAATCTAATCTCTTTAATATCCGTTTTGGCTTGCGTAGATTTAAGCTCTTTAGCCTTCTTCTTTTGATCATATAAGAACTTACGGTAATCTATAACTTTACAAACTGGCGGATTTGCTTTTGGAGAAACTTCAACCAAGTCAAGGCCTTGTTCTTGAGCAAACCCAATGGCAGCTTCAAGATCAACAATTCCTTGTTCTACATTATCGCCTACCAAACGAATAGGATCAGCGATGATGAACTCATTAATTCTGTGAGGGTCTTTAACTCTCCCTCTAAATGGTTTTCTTCTTCTCTTCAAGTATTTTTATTCTTTAGTTAGTAATGAGTTGAAGTATCCAACAAACTCATCTAATTTAAACTTGCCGACATCACCTTCACCCTGAACTCTAACCGAAACCTCCTCATTATCAGACTCTTCCTCTCCAACAATTATCATTACTGGAATTTTTGAAGCCCAAGCATCGCGAATTTTTCGACCAATTTTCTCGGCTCGCTCGTCAACAAGCCCGCGAATATCGTTTTTATTGAGGAATTTTAAAACTTTATCTGAGTAATCATGATACTTTTCACTAATAGGAAGAATCGCTACTTGTTCTGGACTCAACCATAGTGGAAAATTACCCGCAGTGTGTTCAATCAATATTCCAATAAATCGTTCCATGCTTCCAAATGGTGCTCGATGTATCATTACTGGTCGATGTTTCTCATTGTCTGACCCTATGTAATCCAAGTCAAAACGCTCGGGTAGATTATAGTCTACTTGAATGGTTCCCAACTGCCAACTTCTCCCCAGTGCATCTTTAACCATAAAATCAAGCTTAGGACCATAAAAAGCAGCTTCACCATATTCTGTAACGGTCTTCATATCTCGCTCGGCAGTAGCTTCAATAATTGCCCGTTCAGCCTTATCCCAATTTTCATCACTTCCAATATATTTCTGCTTATTTTCTGGATCACGAAGTGAAATTTGAGCAGTAAAATCTTTGAATCCTAACTTTCCAAAGACATGCATTACTAAATCAATTACATCTACAAACTCTCCTTTGAGTTGATCTGGAGTACAAAAAATATGGGCATCATCTTGTGTAAAGCCTCTCACACGTGTAAGACCATTGAGCTCTCCACTTTGTTCGTAACGATAAACTGTACCAAACTCTGCAATACGAAGAGGCAACTCTTTGTAACTCTTTGGCTTGAACTTAAATACCTCACAGTGATGAGGACAATTCATTGGTTTCAAAAGAAACTCCTCGTCTTCGCTAGGTGTTTTGATGGGCTGAAAGCTATCTTCACCGTACTTCTCATAATGACCTGAGGTTTGGTACAATTCTTTGCGACCAATGTGTGGTGTCACGACCTGCTGATATCCTCGCTCAATTTGAGCTTGTCTCATGAAATTTTCTAAACGTTCACGAATAGCAGTTCCTTTTGGAAGCCATAGAGGCAGACCAGCTCCCACTTTTTCACTAAACATGAACAGCTCTAATTCTTTACCCAGTTTTCTATGGTCTCGTTTTTTTGCCTCTTCTAAAAGGTTCATATGGTCTTTGAGCATTCCCGCTTTAGGAAATGAAACACCATAAATTCGAGTTAACGATTTGTTATTTTCATCGCCCCTCCAATAAGCCGCAGCTACATTCAATAATTTAATAGCTTTGATTGAAGATGTATTTTGGATATGGGGACCACGACATAAATCCGTAAAATTTCCTTGAGTATAGAATGTAATTTGACCATCCTCTAAACCATCAATCAGTTCTAGTTTATAAGAATCATTTTTTTCTGTGAAATAAGCAATAGCCTCTGATTTTGAGATTTCTTTTCGTTCAAAAGTATTCGCTTGACTGGCTAACTCTTTCATCTTTTGCTCAACCTTTTCAAAATCATTGGACGAAAATTGATGATCACCAAAATCTACATCATAATAAAATCCATTGTCAATAGCTGGACCGATGCCTAATTTGACTCCTGGGTATAATGCCTCAAGTGCCTCAGCAAGCAAATGCGAGCTACTGTGCCAAAAGGTTTTTTTACCATCCAAGTCATCAAACTTCAACAAGCTCAATGTTGAATCTTCCACAATAGGACGATTCAAATCCCACACTTCTCCGTTAATCTTGGCACTTACTACAACACGTGCAAGTCCTTCACTAATCCCTTTAGCAACATCCAAAGCAGAAGTACCCTGAGGTACTTCCCTGACTGAAGCATCTGGTAATGTTATTTTAATATTCAATTTTAACTTTTTTTAGTTAGCTGATTTATTTTACCCAGACGAACAAGACCGTCTTTTGCGAGTGCAAAATTAGGGTCAATTTCCAAACATTTTAGATAATTTTCAATTGCCTTATCACTGACTTTTAATAACTCAAAACATTGACCAATTCGGTTATAGGCTTTTACGAAGTCTTCTTTCAGCCGAAGGCATATTTCAAAATGGTCTATCGCTGAAGTATAGTTACCATCTGAAGCTAGAATATTTCCCGCATTATAGTATGCCAAAAAGTGCTGTGCATTGATATCAATGGCATTCTGATAATTCTTCATTGCAAGTGTATTATCTCCCATTTTTTGATAAATGAGTCCAATAGCATAATACGCTTCATCACTTCTAGGGTCAGTATTAATTGCTTGTTGGTAGTATTTAATAGACTGATCAAATGCACTATCAAGCTCATAAATTGCACCCAACTGCATACTGCTATTGTAATCCGCTCCGAGCAATTCTATTGTTTTTTTGAAGAAATAAATAGCTAGAGATGTATCTCCGTCTTCCTTGTGAAGCATGGCATTGTAAAAATGACCTTCCGCATGCTCAGGGTCTAAATTCAATAGTTTTCCAAATTTAATTTTCCCCTTATCAAATTGTCTCACAAAATATAAAAATTGAGCGTGTTTAAATACTGCTTGCACATCATTAGGATTTGTACTTTCTGCTAGCTTATACTGTTCTAAAGCCTTGGTAGTTTGGTCTGATGCAAAATACGCATCACCCAATTTATAATAAGTTGCACAATTGTCTGGCTCCAATTCAATGGCTTGCTGATAATCTAATATGGCTAAATCATATCTTTTTTCATTGTTCAATACTTCAGCACGTTGTATGTAGTATTCAGCAATATCTGGTGATTGGTCTATCTTTTTGCTCCATTCTCTAGCTTCCAAACTGATGGTAGTATCATTCACTAGACTTTGGGATTGATTACTCACATCATCACATCCCGTGCTAAACAATCCCATAAGGGCAAATACCAACATTAAAAAAGAAAGTGTGTATCTCATTAAATGGCAAAGGTATTAATTTGATTGAGTTGATTGAATAATAAGTCATGCTATTCACCACGTTATATAAAGAGCAGAATCTCAAATTCCAACCTTTTGAAATTCTTGTCGTCTCTTATAATAAGAAGACTTCAAAACTTCTATGAAAAACTACGAACTCATACAACATTGTAAGAATAATAATAGAGATGCTCAATACAAGCTTTACAAGCTCTATACAGACTCTGTTTACAACACAATAATAAGGCTTTTTCCCAGTAAATTTAGGCTGAAGAAACACTTCAAGATACATTCATCAAGGCATTCAAAAACTTAACTCGATTTAATGGCCAATCTGAATTCATATCATGGATTAGCCGAATAGCCACCAATACCTGTTTGGATTTTATTAAGAAAAAGAAAATTAACTACATCAGTCTGAATGAAGAAAGTTATATAGAAGATTCTATCGACACAAACAATCATTATCAAGATGACAAAAAATTAAAACAAATACATCAAGAGATAAAGAAACTTCCAGATGGTGCACGAATTGTTCTGGTATTGCATCTATTTAATGGACTAAAACACCGAGAAATTGCAGAAAAACTGGACATATCAGTGTCCACATGCAAATCTCAATACCACAGAGCCAAAGATATCCTTCGTCAACGCATTAACCATTACTCCTCATGAAAGATGATTTAAAAAAATTGATTACCAAACAAAAAGATCAAATGAATTTTGACAAACCCAATCATGAATTTGTTTGGGCAAACATTGAAGAAAAGTTACGAGCCCAGAATAGGCAATTAAGTTTACCTATATTATGGAAATCAGCTGCTGTACTGTTTATTGTTGGAATGTTTTCTTATGTATTGATAACCACAATCAAAAACGAACAAAAGATAGAAAATATTGACAGGTACTCATTAAAGAGCATCTCGGAAGATGCATACAAACGAGAACAGATGCTTCTAAAACAGATAGAAGAATTAACAACACAGCTTAAGAAAAATACCTCAAATAGTCAATATTATGAAAGCTATTACAATGAGATTAATATTCTGAATGAATTAACCGAAGAATACAAAAAGAATATTCCCATTCAAGGTGATAACAAAAAACTCATTGAGGCTTTAATCAAATGCTATGAAAATCAACGCACCATATTAGAGAATATCTTATATCAAATTGAACAAACTGAAAAATATAATCCAAATAATTATGAAAAATCCAATATTCAACTTTAAAATAGTATTAGCATCTGCATTGTTTATTGCAAGTATCGTCTCAGCTCAGGCTAAAGATGCTATCGAGAGAACTAAAACCATCACCAAAGAATTTGAAGTATCTAAAGACACTAAGATTTTTACTTCAAATCATCTTGGAAATATTACCATTCGAACATGGGACATAGGAAAAGCCAAAATAGAAGCATTCGTGAAAGTAAAAGCAAAAAAAGAAGAATCAATCGATGAATTCTTAGATCATCTTAATATTCAGATTAAAGATAATAAAAGTAAAAATTTAATCATCAATACTAAATTACCCTTGATATCTAATATTTGTATGCCATGCTTAAATGAGGACTCCGAAAGAAGACTAAGGTTTAGAGATGGAACAGTAATTAAGGTTACAGATTATGAAGTTAACTATATTTTGACCGTTCCAGTAAGCAACCCTTTAAATATGAAGTCCTCTTTTCACGATATAATTTTTGAAAATGATATTCATGGACAAACAAGTATCGAACTCACCAGTGGAGATTTAATTGGTAAAAACTTCACTAATAATCTAAATCTAAGACTAAACTTTTCTGATGCTAAATTAGATCAAGTTGAAAATATAAATTTAAAGATGACGAGCTCTAAACTGGAGCTAAATCAGGCAAAAAATATAGACATAGATAGTCGATTTTCAGACTTTATGATTAAACGTGCAAATAAAATAACTAGTAATACTACTAGCTGTGATATGAACATCAACATTGTAAAATCTATATCTGGCGAATCTCGATATGGAACGGTGGTTGTTGACCACTTGATAGAGCGATTCTACTTAAAAGGATTGAATACATCAATCACCATTAATCAGATTAAAAATGAGTTTCAAGAAATCCATTTACACAACTCTAGTTTTTCTAGTTTGAAATTACACTTGAAAATAAACCTCAATACCAACTTAAATTCCAGGTACAATTTGGTAGCATTCAGTACCCAAAAGACGAATTCAACATGACTCATTCAAATAATAATGAAATATCAGGCAATATTGAACATGTATGTGCCACGACCAAACATGCTCCCAAAGACATTATCAGTGCCGTGAAAGTAGACGGAGTAAATAATAAACTAAAAATTTACCATCACTAATGGCTCACCTTATAATTAAACTAATTTTAAAAATCATCGATGCTATTTTATAATTACATTCGGTAGGCAATTTAATTTTTATGTGTAAAATTTCAATTATGTACATTTGAAGAATCATATAATTACTCATGCCGCACTATCATAGTTTAGGACAAATACCAAAAAAAAGACATACGCAATTCAGAAGACCAGATGGTGAGCTTTATGCCGAAGAACTTTTTTCTACCGAAGGATTTTCAAATAGCTATAGTCTATTGTATCACCACTACCCTCCTACGGCAATACTAAAAGTTGATCAACCAACCTCTCTCAAACCAGAATTGGCAGGCGATATGGAAATGCTTCATCGAAGCTTCAAGAGTTTTGACGTGGCTCCACAAGATGATTTCTTAGATAGTCGTGTCATTTTGCTGACCAACAATGATGTACAAATATGCATGGCTAGACCTCGCATGGGTATGAAAAACTACTTCTACAAAAATGGCGATAGTGACGAAGTCATCTTTGTGCACCATGGAAGTGGAACCTGTAGAACCAATTACGGGCAACTCAAGTTTAAATACGGAGACTATATCATCATTCCACGAGGAGTCATTTACCAAATGGAATTTGATACAGAAGACAACAAACTTCTCATCATAGAAAGTCATAGCCCTATTCTATATCCAAAAAAATATACGAGTAAAACAGGTCAACTCCTGGAACACTCTCCCTACTGTGAGCGAGATATTAAACAGCCCGAAAACCTTGAGACAATTATTGAAGAAGGTGAATTCTTAATTAAAACTAAAAAAGAGGATAAACTATATCCATACACCTATAAATACCACCCATTTTGCTTAATCGGATGGGATGGGTTTCACTACCCTTTTATTTTTAGCATTCATGATTTTGAACCCATTACAGGTCGGATTCATATGCCTCCTCCAATTCACCAAACTTTTGAAGGCCATAATTTTGTCATATGTAGTTTTGTACCTCGTTTGTTTGACTATCATCCACTCAGCATTCCTGCACCCTATTGGCATAGCAACATTGATAGTGACGAAGTGATGTATTACGTAGATGGTCAATTTATGAGCAAGGGACATGTAGAACCCGGGCAAATGAGTTTGCATCCTGGTGGAATTCCTCACGGACCCACTCCCGGTGCTCAAGAAGCTAGTATTGGAAAAACTGCCACCGAAGAATTGGCTGTCATGATTGATACATTCAAACCACTAAAAGTGACCAAGGCTGCTGTTGATCTAGAAATTAAAGATTATCACCTTCACTGGTTATAGAATTTTGATAATCAAACTTTTCTAAGACTTATAATTAATGCTCTTTTTTAGAAGCATTTGAAGGTTTTATAAAAAGAACTAGTCTAAAGACATAATAGACTATATAAAATACAATCATTGAATAGAATAAATTTAGATAAATTTCAACCCATTTCTCTTGAAGAAATGGATGCCGTATCACTCATGAAAAGAGTTGACACCAAGTTTATCTTTAATATAAAAATACTTCCTCAATTAATTGAAAACATTCATAAGGAATACAGGGTCTTGGAAATTAATAAAAATCGAGTTATGACGTACAAATCCAATTACTTTGACACTCCCAATTCAGATTTATACATGATGCATCACAATGGGAAGGCGAAAAGAGTAAAAATAAGGATACGTAACTATGTGGAATCTAATTTATTTTTCTTGGAAGTAAAAAAGAAATTCAACAAAGGAAATACTGAGAAAAGTCGGATTCGTATCGATTCACTCAATGAAGATTTAGACATGAAGTCCCTATCTTTTATTCAAAAACTAGTTGGAAAAAGCTATTCGCTTAAAAAATCAATTGACAATCAATTCAATAGATTTACACTTGTGAATCACCTTATGACAGAGCGAGTAACTATCGATTTAAACCTATCTTATAACAACAGACTTTTTAACAAAGATCTCGTCATATTAGAATTAAAACAACAACGAATCAATCGACATTCTCTTGTATATCAATCACTTAAGCATATGGGCATTCACCCAATGCGGGTGAGTAAATACTGCATTGGAATGGCAAAAAATGACCCATCTTTGAAACAAAATATATTCAAACCTAAATTCAAAAAAATTAATAAAACAACCACCCCATGAGCGAATTTTTAAGCATCCCCATCTTTGATGATGACTTCTACAAAATGATGTTTCGGTTCTTACTAAACATCTCCTTTTTGACCATCATTATCCAATGGTTATATTATTCCACTGTCAAAAAGAGGGACTACCTTTTCACCTACTACATGATAGGGATTATCGTATTCTTTCTCTGCTTTACCCTCAAAAAATATGAATTAGATATTGGTATGGCTTTGGGTCTATTTGCCATTTTTGGAATTATACGATACCGGACAAATCCCATACCCATTAAGGAAATGACTTATCTTTTTATAATCATTGGGGTATCTGTCATCAACTCACTTGCCAATCAAAAGATGAGTTACGCAGAAATTGTAGGTGCAAATGTCATTGTTGTAATTACCATATTCATCATCGAACGATTATTATTTAGAGAAAATACCCTAACTAAGACGATTACTTATGAGAAAATTGAAAACATCAAACCCGAGATGCGTGACGTCCTAATAAAAGACCTTGAAGAAAGAACTGGGCTTCAAATCGTAGAGGTTGAAATTGGATCCATCGATTTTTTAAAGGATACTACATCACTAACTATCAAATATTTAAAAAACTCATGAAAGTAATTATTAACTACGTTCTGATCCTAACAATTTTAATCTCTCTACCATTGATCTCAAATGCTCAAGATGGCACCTATCACACGATACGAGATTTTGAAACTTGGTCATCTATTAATCTCCGCTATAAGCCAACCGATAATTTGAAATTGAGCCTATCGCAACAACTTCGACTAAAAGACAATTCATCTACTATGGATGTATATTTTACTCAACTGGGGTTAGATTACAAGCTCGCTAACTTTTTGAGTATTGGGTTTGCATCTAGATTAATCACAGAAAATGATGATCAAGGCAAAATTCAAGGTAATGAGAATCACCTCCGCTGGCAAGCAGATATAGAATTTAACCATTCTGTTAGTCGATTTGCAATGAAATATAGAATTAGGTATCAAAATAAAGATGAACTCCAAAAAACTAGAGATGAGATTAAAAAGACCACCCGACTAAAAGTAGCATCTACCTACAATATCAAAAATTGGAAGTTAGATCCTTCCTTGTCTGCTGAACTGTTCAATGGAATCACAAATAATGATGGAATCTACAAAGCACGTTATACGTTGAGTTCTGATTACAAATTGAAAAAAGGAAGTCTCGGTGCTTTTTTGAGGACAGAAAAAGAACTCTTTAGAGACTATCCAAAAAGAACTAACATATTGGGCATCAAGTATAATTTCACAATTAAAAAGAATAACAAATGAAAACCTGGAAAATAAAAGTAATATTAATTACAATCACCACACTTGTATTATTCTCCTGTAAAAAAGAAATTTTCATACCTCATGAAAAAAATATAATTGATACTGAATCTTCTAGTCATTCTAATGGGTATCCTGCTAATTATGACATTGTATTTAACCAAAACAAGGTAAATAGACTGGATATCATCTTCACAGTAGAAGAATGGCAAGCCATGCAGGCGGACTTATCTGAGAAACAAGGTGGTGGAGGTCCAGGTGGTTTCCCAAGTGAAAATCCAGACTATTTTCACTGTGAAGTAAATTTTAATGGTCTAACTTGGGAACACGTTGGCATTCGATATAAGGGAAATTCCTCACTTCGGGCCAATAGCAATAAACTACCCTTAAGATTTGACTTTGACAAATGGGAATATGAATTCCCCGAAATTTCAGATCAACGGTTCTATGGCTTTAAAGAGCTATCTATGGGCAGCAATTATAATGATCCCTCCCTCATGAGAGAGAAAACTGCAGATGATCTATTCAGAGACTTTGGTGTACCAGCAGTAAAAACTGCTTTTTATGAGATCTATATCGATGAAGGTACAGGCACTTACAAATACTACGGTGTTTATACCATGACCGAAGTTGTTTTTGATACCTTTTTAAAAAACTGGTTTGGCTCAAAAAGTGGAAATTGTTACAAACCTGATGGGAATGGTGCAAGATTTTCTACCAACGGATTTACTTTAAACGACTTCGAACAAAAAACCAATGAAGAAATCAATGATAGAAGTGACATTCAAGAAATGTTTGACATACTGCACGCTGATACTAGAAACACCAACCCCACTGAATGGAAAAAGAATTTAGAAAGCGTTTTTGATGTGGACGGATTTTTGAGGTACCTCGCTGTAAATAACACGATCCAGAACTGGGATACATACGGGAGAATGACTCACAATTACTACTTATATCATGATCCCAATGACGATCTAATAAAATGGATAGCATGGGATAATAACGAAGCATTTCAAAATGGTAAACGAGGAGGATCGCTATCTTTTGAAATGAACGAAGTTGGGAACGAGTGGCCACTAATTAGTTTCATTATCGCAGATAGTGAATATGAATCTATTTATAAAAACCACATTAAATCCTTCATTGAATCTTCATTCGACAATAATCGAATGACGGATATTTACTATACTCAAGAATCCCTTTTGAATGTATCTGCAAACAATGAAGTAAATGGATATTCTTATGTCAATGGTCAATTTAATTCAGCTGTACAAACACTCAAATCGCATAATGTTAGCCGCTTAAATGCTGCTCAAAATTATATTCAATGATTTAATGCAATAAAAACTAATCATGACTCGATATTTTACAGTCATTCTGGGGCTTAACTTATTTTATTGCTCTATCCTTGGACAATCTCATATCAAATTTGAACCCACTTATGAATCAAATCCATTGATTATAGATTCGACTTATTCCGATCAAACAAAAATCACCTCTATTTTATTTTACATTGGGCATGTCAAATTACTAAAAGATTCTAAAATTATGTTTGAGCAACCATCCTATCAACTAATGGATGCTGAATTACCAGAAACTCTCGAGATTCAAATACCTCCTAACATATCATATAATAAAATATCTTTTTCATTAGGCATTGATAGTGCTACTAATTATCAAGGTGCTTTAACTGGTGATTTAGACCCTCAAAATGGGATGTATTGGACTTGGCAAAGTGGTTATATTAACTTTAAAATCGAAGGTGAGAGTAGACAACCTTTCACCTATCATATTGGCGGGCACCTTAAGCCATTCAATACATACAGAAAAGTAACTTTACCTTTATCAAGTAATAAAGTATATCTACCTATTGATGCTATCTTGCAAGAAATGCTTGCAATAGAAAGTAAAATCATGAGTCCTAGTAAAGTTGCTATGAAATTTGCTGATCTATTATCCGAGTCCTTTTTTACTGATTTATGAAAAATGGGGTAATTATATCACTGGTTCTCCTATGTCTAGCTGCATCAAATATCACCATACCCTACCCAAACTATTTCCCAAAGCCTAACTATGAACTTGACTTTTCGAGCAAAACTTATGATTTAACACAATTAGGAAGAATACTATTCTATGACCCAATTTTATCAGCGGACAATACCATTTCATGTGCTAGTTGTCATTCTCCATATAATAGCTTTGCTCACACTGATCATGCTGTAAGTCACGGAATTCATGATAATATTGGTAAGCGTAATGCTCCTGCTCTCATTAATCTTGCTTGGCAAAAAGAACTCATGTGGGATGGTGCTAGTAATCATCTTGATGTACAAGCCCTAGCCCCTATTACTCATCCAGACGAAATGGCTGAAACCATTGAACAAGTTATTGATAAACTGCAAAAAAGTAAACTTTACCCTACATTATTCTCAAAAGCATATGGTGACACTCTAATCAATAGTAAAAGAATGCTTAAAGCTTTAACTCAGTTTCAACTTACATTGATTTCAGATAATAGCAAATATGATAAAGTACGACGGAGTGAAGACACATTTTCTATCCAAGAAAATAAGGGCTATAGGTTATTTTTAACACATTGTAATTCATGCCATACTGAACCCCTATTCACGAATCATAAGTATAAGAACAATGGGCTTAGTATAGACAGCCAAGCATTGGATTTAGGAAGATTCAACATCACTAAAATTCCTTATGACAGCGTGAAATTTAAAGTGCCAACATTACGAAATATTGGATATACCTATCCCTATATGCATGATGGTCGATTTAAAAAATTAAGTTCCGTGATCAATCATTATATAAACGACAACAAAGAGTATAAATACATTTCGAAAGAACTTGAACATAAAATTACCCTTTCTTCAAATGATAAATCAGATTTAATATCTTTTTTACTAACATTGAATGACAGAGATTTCATTTTTAATCCTAAAAATAAGTTTCCAAGAAAAATATTACTTCAATAAAAGGATATTAATAAATAATAACGTCTAAAACTAAAAACCATGAGAAATACAATCATCATCTTAAGTATTCTAATAAGTACTATCGTAAAAGCTCAACTCAATCCAGCAATCACATCTTGGCTTCAGAATACAACTAAAACTGGCACATATTACCCAAAAGGTAATCCTACACTCACCGAAAATAACATTTTAGTTAATTGTCAAAAGGTAGAATACTCCAATGATTTTGTTTTTGTAACAGCTACTGGAATACCCTCCTACCCTACGGGTCCTTTTAGCGATGGAAACCCAAGTAATGCAGAAAATCAGAATGGCATTTACAAAATACCTTTGAATCCCGCACAAAACAAGGGAGAACTTGACGCAACAGTAGGTGGTAATATAGGCTTGTTCATCAATGGAGTAGCCTTATTTGACTACCGAGATGGAGTAGCATGGGATCCTCAAAATAATTCATTATGTGGCGGCCCTGGTAACCCAAGGTGTCCAGGTGGAAGAGATGCTGTAATGGCTTGGAATCGTGATGCTATACCTGCAGAAAAAGAAGGTTTTGATTGTGCTAAAGGACATCCCGCAATGGGAAATTATCATCATCATCAAAACCCTTCAGCCTTTAAGCTTGACCTGGAAGTTATCTCGGATATCTGTAATATCTATGATGCTGAAGGCTTATATGCCATTGATAGTACTATACATTCCCCCCTTATTGGGTTTGCATATGATGGATACCCTATCTATGGAGCTTATGGGTATGCAAATAGTGATGGAACTGGAGGAATTACTCGAATAAAGTCAGGTTATCAACTTAGAAATATCTCAGAAAGAACCCACCATCATGACGGGACAGACGTGGATGATGGCCCAGCAATTGATGCAACATACTTTCTTGGATATTTTAGAGAGGACTATGGATTTAATGCAAGTGAACAAGAGGACGTTCTTGATGAACATAATGGACGATTTTGCATAACTCCAGAATACCCAGAAGGAACCTATGCGTATTTCTGTACCGTTGATAAGGATTGGAATTCTGCTTACCCTTACGCAGTAGGCCCCTATTTCTATGGAAATTATGAACGAAGAAATGTCACCTCAGTAGATGCAGGCACGACTGTTTACACATATACAACTAACAATGTTAGTGTTCTTAATAACACTAAAATCACAGTATTTCCTAATCCAGCATCAGACTTGATAGCGATACAGCTTGGTGGACTAAATAGAAATAATGTTCTTATTACGCTCTCAGATATGAACGGTAAGAAAATCAGCTCAACATCAATTCCAGCTGGAAGCACCATAGCATATTACGATGTTCAAACGGTTTATGAAGGTAATTATCTACTTCATTTTGATGATGGTGTCACTCAAATCATTCGTAAAATTAACATTCAGAGATAACAGGATTAAAATCCAAACTAGTCTACACCCAAATATTTATGAGTTTGAAGACTCACAAACCAATTGGGATTTTTCAAGGTATAGTCAAAAACGATTTCTTCAGTAATTTTTCGCTTATCCCATTCGGGTTGTAGAAATAATTTGCAATCTGAGGAAACCAATTTTTGGTGTTCTTCTGCCCATTGAATATCGCTATTGTTAAATACAACAATTTTCAACTCATCAGCTACTTTAGCAACCTCGTCCAAGGGTTGCTTAAATTTTTTGGGTGAAAATGTAATCCAATCAAAATTACCAATTAAAGGGTAGGCACCACTCGTTTCTATGTGAATCCTAAAACCAGCTTCTTTAAACCTTTTGGTCAGTTCTGTTAAATCGTACATTGCTGGCTCTCCTCCTGTTAAAATCAATAGTCTACTTGGATATTTTTGAGCTTCATCTAGTAAAAAGTCTATAGATAATTTTGGATGTTTATCGGCGTCCCAACTTTCTTTAACATCACACCAAACACATCCTACATCACAACCACCTAGGCGAATAAAAAACGAGGGTTGCCCCACAAAAACTCCTTCACCCTGAATGGAGTAAAAATATTCCATGATAGGAAAACTCATCATAAATTTAATTTTCTTTTATAGCTCTTGAGTGTATTATGAAGCAAACCATATCTAGTCATTGGTCCCACACCACCAGGCACAGGTGTGATTGCAGAGCATTTATCTACGAGTTCATCGAATTGTGCATCCCCTCTCAACTCATAACCTTTAGCATTATCTACATCAACTCTTGTAATCCCAACATCAATAACAACTGCTCCTTTCTTAACCATATCACCTTTCAAAAAATGAGGTATTCCAACAGCTACAATAACAATATCAGCCATTAAAGTGTGAGACTTAAGATTCTCTGTATATCGGTGGCAAATAGTGACTGTTGATTCACCTGGATAACCTCCTCTACTCATTAATATACTCATTGGTCTTCCAACGATATTACTTCTACCGATGACAACACAATGCTTACCTTTAGTTTCAATCCCGTATTCTTCCAACATCATAATCACTCCAAAAGGTGTTGCACTGATGTAAGTATCTTCATTTTTGGTCAGTCTACCCACATTAATTGTGTGAAAACCATCAACATCAATCTTAGGATTAATAGAATCTGTCACCTTTGAAGAATTCATATGTTTGGGAAGTGGCAGCTGCACAATTAAACCATCGATATTTTCATTTAAGTTGATACTTTCAATTAAATCTAACAATTCATTTTCAGTAGTTTCTGAAGGTAATCTATGAACTGTCGAATCAAAGCCTACATAATCACAATCCCTTTCCTTGCTTGCGACATAAGTCTTACTTGCACCGTCATCCCCTACTAAAATAGCAGCTAAATGTGGCGATCTATTTCCTGACTCCTTGAAGAGAGACACCTTTTCCTTGATTTTACCTCTAAGTGTTAAGGCCAGACCCTTGCCATCGATGATTGTTGCCATTTGTGGATCAAAAATATGTAATAATATCACCATAATAAAGCTTCTACTCAATAGGATCTGTTATTTTCGTAAAATACTTATAATAAGGTATTTCTTTTTGAGAATATCTTTGTTTTAGACAAAGTTTAAAAGTAAATAATTTGAATCGCCAATTATTAATTTTCATTTCATTAATAACTCTTTTCTTTTTGGGGTGCAAACCAGATGAATTAGCTACCCCAAAGAAAACCAGCCTCTCACCGATAGCAGTTGGCAAGTTTATTATCTATGATCATGCAGAACTTAGCCATGATGCATTCAATAGCAAAACTGACACAATAACCTTTTGGATAAAAGAAACTATTGAGAGTTTATTTTTAGATCAAGAAAATGATACGGCATACCGAATACAAATTGATCATAGTATTGATAATGGAGAAAGTTGGGAATTTCACCATTATGCTGTTCTGAAGGAGGATGATTTTGGTATTGAAAGAACAGATTTTGATGTAAAAAAAGTAAAATTGAGCTTTCCCGTTCAAAGTAACAAAAGATGGGATGTCAACATGTTTAATAATCAAGATATTCAATATGGATATTATAACCAAGTTGATGAGCCCTACCTTATCGACGGGATTGAGTTCAATCAAACAGTAACGATTAAACTTGCAAATCGAAAAGATATCATATTCAGCGAATTTGAAGAAGAGGTATACGCTCGTGGCATTGGACTCATACAACGTCAATTTATAGATATTGAAACGCAACCTGGAAAATACAAAGATGGAATTGAATACACTGAAACCTTATTACAAACTAATTGGTAGTATCCTATTTGTTTTATTGATTTTTAGCTCTCATCTTGGTATTTCTCAGAACATAAATCAAGCATTTTATGTTCAATTCCTCGACAAGGATACTTCATTCACTCCTGAACAAATACTGAGTAATAAAGCGATAGATAGGAGGAATAAATATCAAATAACGCTAAACCACTCTGATTATCCCGTCAAAAAAGAATACCTAAACGTCCTCAATCAATTGGATAGTGTTACTGTTAGATATGCTCTTAAATGGTCCAATGGAGCTGTAATAGAGTCGACTAAAACTTTCGTTGCTACATTAGATAGTCTCCCATTCATAACAGAAATAAAATATGTTGGTACGTTAAACCCCAATAGTAAACGAGAACCCATTAAATTTTATCGACCCATCCTGAAATTAAAGGTTAGTTCAATGGAAACAATTGGATTAGATGAAAAAGACTATGGAAAATCATTTCAACAAAATCAACAAATTGGAATAATACACCTGCACAATAAAGGGTTTAATGGGAAAAACATAAGTATTGCTGTTTTTGATGCTGGCTTTAAAAATATTACTAAAATACCTGGGTTTTTAAGACATCAAGCCAATGAGAGATTAAGATTTGGTTATGACTTGGTCAATTTAGATAATTCACTTAGTGATTTTGATACACATGGTACAGCTTGTGCATCTGCATTGGGTGCTTATGACATAAGTAAATTCATTGGAAGTGGACCTTTAGCACAACTTACCTTATTTAAAACAGAAAACGGAAAGAGTGAATATCCCATAGAAGAATTAAACTGGTGTAAAGCTGCTGAGATTGCCGATAGTTTAGGGGTTGACATCATCACATCCTCACTCGGATATAACCAGTTTGATGACAAAAATCTAAATTACACCCATCGTCAGTTAGACGGGAAAACCTCATACATTAGCATTGGTGCCAAAACAGCGGTTTCAAAAGGAATAATAGTCCTTAATAGTGCGGGAAATCAAGGAAATAGTAAATGGCATAAAATTGGTTTTCCTGCCGATACTGAAGAAGTTTTAACAGTTGGTGCTGTCAATAAAAATGGGTCTCCTGCTCGTTTCAGTAGCAGAGGGTACAATGCAAATCGATCCATCAAACCAGATTTAGTAGCTCTTGGTGTAAAAGCTACCGTATCTAGCCCAAGTGGGTTTTATTATCAAGGAAACGGCACAAGCTTCTCTACGCCTATTGTTGCAGGAGGTGTGGCATGTCTTCTGCAAGCCTTCCCCCAACTTTCTCCAAAAGAAATAAACGACCTGATCAGACAAACCGCAGATCACAATAACTCACCTGATTCGATTATAGGTTATGGTGTCGCACGATTTGATATAGCTTTCGAATTCCAAAAATATTTAGATAGAGGAACAACTAAACCGTACATTTTTTCTAATAGTCCCAAAGAAATTGTTGTTTTTGCTGGATTAGCAAAGAGTATGGATTTAATATATTATGTCAATCGTAAATTTCTAGGTTTTTGGAAATATCGAAAAAAAGTCAATACACAAAAAGGAATTACTCCCTCAAAAGTTCATTACATTAAAGCATCATTGGGAGGAAAAGCTGACACTGTGAAAGTAAAGTTTTAAAACAAGAATGATAATTCTATCAAAGTAAAATAACTTACTCTCAAATCCAAACATAGATTTTTCAATCTCTTGTAATCGGGACCTTATACCATTGGTCTCCAGAACACACCTCTAATATGTACAACCCTTTTTGTACATCAATGTCAAATTTAGTGTTAAATAAGTTGAGGTTATTACCCTCAAAAATTACACGACCAAACAGGTCAATCAATCTGATGCTAGAAATAGGGTTTTCAGCAGTAATGTTTATATAGTTTTCAAAAGGATTAGGATAAACAACAACTTCTGGTTGAGCATAATCTGTGACTCCTAGTCCACGAATAAAATTGAACGTTGTTATCATCGTATCATTCGTTCGAACTTGATCATCATTCACATCTACTATGAAAATAGCTTGAGCCTCAGCCAATTGATTATAGGTTAATGAACTATCAAAATTAACCTTCAATGATTGTCCTGATGCTATATCTAAAACTTGATTTTTACTATAAATGGATATTCCACTCACAAATACCTCACTCGACAAGTTAACCCCTTCAAGATCTTCAAGACCATCATTTTTAATCTCAATAACAGGCTTATACAAGTATTCTTTGTACAAATTTTTATCAGGAAAAACAATAGTTTCAATACGAACGTCCCTCCTTTTCACTACTACAAATGATGTCCTAAGTGAATCATTCATCGGTTCATTATCAGAAGTAGTAATCCAAGAATGCATCGTATAGTTTCCAGATAAATTGGATGACCATAGTTTGTCTGAAATAAAATTATGTGCCCTATTAGGTGACAATTCACTCAAATCAAATGTATCTCTAAAAACAACACTATTGGAATGATTATTAAAGACAACATGAATACTCAAATTCTTCATAGTATCTAGACCATTGTTTATGATTTGAAGTGATGCTTTCACGATTTCATCTAATTCCAGAGTATCTTGAGATTTGGGATTCTGATGCTGATATATCCCTAAATCCTTTTGGTTTCTCACTCTATAGTTGAACAATAACGTATCTAGACTATTCGGCTTATCCTCTACTTTAGAATGATTAACCACTTTAACATAGTAATCACCAACTTTATTAAAATTTAAGTCTGCAAAATAGAATGTATCAGAAGTTAGCCTATTGAGATTAATATAAATTGAGTCATACAAGATAACTTCAGCTCTATTATTTTCTACGTTAGCAACGATTTTTACAGCATTTGCATTAGCGTTTCCATGATTTCTGATGGTTATACTCAATGGACTCGATGGACTTCCTTTAACCTCAACAAGCTCAGGTTTAACAACACTTAGTAATTGAATATCATTTGCATCAATCACGTTAAAAATTGTAGAAAGGGTATCATTAGATCTTACTTGATCATCCGCTATATACACCCATGTTTGAAGCTTGAAAGTACCTGCTGAATCCAGTTTTATTGGATTAAAAAACACCTGCTTTTCAGTCAAGAAAGGTGCATTTTGGAATACACTGTCATAAAACAAAGTCAAGCCATCTTGATCTAAAATTCTATATCGGACTAATGTGGAATCCTGATTTGTAATGCCATCGTTTCGATAAATTACATAGGGTGTAATCGTTGTATCTTTTGAAAAATATGAATCTTCACGAGGTGTTTCGACACTAACAACCATCACATCATCCACCTTTCTTGAGAATAACGCAATTGATAGTGTATCATTCTCTGGAAAACTATCTATAGTTAGCATAGTAAATGCACGAAGTGTTAAATTACCATCTTCTGGCAAGTAAATGGAATCAAATGGTAAAATGGTAGTCGCTCCACCGATAAGATTAATAACCTTATCTTGAGTAATTAATATCTCATTCTTAGAGTTAATTAATTCCATTCGGACTGTTAAGTTGTTTTGAGTCTTAATGCCATAGTTTATTGCCCTAACAACCATTTGGACAGGATCTCTTTGTAAATCAAATTGAGAACCATTATTTGGAGAAAAAACTTGATCTACTGCTACATCATGATCTTTAATAAAAGAAAAAATTGCAGATTTCGTATTATTATCAACCACACTATCCTTTGAAAGCTTGGTAGTTGCGGTAAGTGTATAATCACCTAATCGATACTTACTAATTTTTCCAAAATCTACCTTTGATGTGTCCCCCGCTGGAATGCTAGTAAGCAATTGTTTTGAAAACTCTAACTGACCAAAAACATTAAATAACTTTACTTCTACAGGAAAATTGGATTGATTTTGATAACCATAATTGATAAATCGAACTGCAATTTCTAAAGAATCATCTTTATTGTATTGATAGGCCGAATCAGGTTTGGGACTTATAAAATCTAAAGTAGCCACATCATTAGCTACTTGCAGTCGAGGTTGAATGTTAAAATTAAAATCAAACCCTGGTGAAAAAGGTACCCATGAAGTATCTCCAGCTGGTGCAGTAAAATAAAACGTATAAGGCCTGACAGGCACCTCACTCTGATAACTAAAACCGACATTAGTATTAGACGTCTGACGAATTCCTACATAAAAACTATTAGTAACAGAGATTCTTGGCAACACATTCATGATAAATGTTCCAGAAATAGACGAAGAAGTATCTGACATAAATAATTCTTTACCTGGTAAACCAGCTGCATTAACGTCCCACACACCCAATTGAAATAACCTACCAACAGAATTAAAGTCCACTTTAATTTGATTGATGAATGATGTACCATTCACATAAAATCTTGCAACAAAATCTCCCGTACTACCATTAAATCCAATACCTCCTGTATTTCCTGTAAATGGATCAGAATGAGAATAGACATTGTAATTGACTACACGATCTTTCGATATACTATTATTCTGAGAATTACTATCCTGATTTACCCTTATATTAAGGGTTTCTGTTCCTTGAAATTTAGGCACATAATTATCAAAATACATCAATTTACTCTCATATGGTGCCAACTTTGCAATCAATAAACTATCTTTATATGTGTTGACCCCACTAACCTCTAAGTATACTTTGTGATTCACAACCGTATCCTTTCCTACATTATCAACCGATACTTTTATGCTGTCCGATTGATTCATCAATAGTGGAACTGTGCCAAGGCTATACAGTTTGGATACCTCTAAGTCTTTGGATTCACTGGGATGATAAATTTTAAGTGTTGGATGAATGGAACTCGAAAATGATGTTATACTATCCATACCACTTGTACTAGTTCCGTACAGATACTTACTTTCATTTGGAGACACAAAACCAGAAACATAAAAACTACTTTCAACAGACCAATTCATCGTTGCAACTTGATTGGTTCTTTGTGAATACTCAACTAAAATTTCTAAATGAATGTTTCCACCTGTTGTATCCCAGGCAAAGGGTTGTGAAAGCTTGAACATCATTTCTTGAGGTATGTTTCCAATCATGTTTTTAGGGTTTCCATCATAAACTGAAACCATCGTCCTAGATTCTGCAGACCAGTTTAAGGAATTTGTTCCAAAATCAGACTGACTAGTAGACTTTAAATAAACCTTCATATTACAATTACCTCGCATCGAATCAAAAGATTCATGAAAGAATGAAATAGCAGAAATACTGTCACCATGATTTAAATTAATTAGTGTTGAACTTGGATAAATAAATGCAAAACGGCTATAATAGGCCGCAGAAGTGTCCGTTCTCAAAGGACCAAAGTTACCGCTTGAAAATCCACCATTTCCTATTTTGGTGTATTGACCAAAAGCAAGTACAGTTGAAAAAACTAATAAAATCAGGTTTAAATATCGTCTTATCATAGAAATTCAAAGATAATCAAAAATGATATATTATATTCACTTTTTATGGTACTTTGCCTAATCTATATGATGAAAAACTATGTTTTATCTTTATTAAGTATTGTCTCCGTACTTTCCTCCTGTGGTCAAAAAAATCATAATAAATCCATGTCTTCACACACCAATCAACTAATCAAAGAAACGAGCCCTTACTTACTTCAGCACGCACACAACCCTGTTGATTGGCATGCATGGAATCCAGAGAACTTGCATCAAGCCAAAAAATTGAATAAACCCTTACTCATAAGTATTGGATATAGCAGTTGTCATTGGTGCCATGTAATGGAACATGAAAGTTTTGAGAATGAAGAAGTAGCACAATACATGAATGAGCATTTTTATTGCATCAAAGTAGATCGAGAAGAACGTCCTGATGTGGACCAAATATATATGACTGCTGCTAACATCATTACTGGTCGAGGAGGTTGGCCTCTTAACTGTTTTGCATTGCCTACAGGTGAGCCATTTCATGCAGGAACCTATTACTCCAACAAAGATTGGTTGAGACTTCTTCAAAATGTTTCAGATCAATACCAATCCAATTTCGATAAGATCGAAGAATATGCTAAAAAACTGACCCGTGGCATTCAATTGCAAGAGACTGCAATCAGTGACCAAATTATTCAAAGCCTAGACGCTACAGTCTTAGATGAAATGATAAATCGTTGGAAAAATAACTGGGATTATGAGAATGGTGGCATGAAAAAAGCCCCAAAATTCCCAATGCCTTGTAATTATGACTTTCTAATTTCATATACAAATCAATCCTCTGACAACACCATTGATGAATTTATCGATATTACACTCACTAAAATGGCATATGGTGGGATATTCGACCAAATTGGTGGCGGTTTCTCTAGGTATAGTGTCGATGTAGTTTGGAAAGTACCCCACTTTGAAAAAATGCTCTATGACAATGCACAACTTCTCTCCATTTACGCCAAGGCGTATCAAAAAACAAAAAAACCATTATTCAAACAGGTAATCGATAAAACCGTTGATTGGCTAGAACGAGAAATGCTAGATAAGAGTGGCTTGTTCTATGCTGCACTAGACGCAGACAGTGAAGGTGAGGAAGGAAAATATTATGTCTGGAAATCCGAAGAATTAAAAGATATCCTAAAAGAAGATTTTAATTTGGCTGCATCGTATTATGAAGTGAATAAAAAAGCCCTTTGGGAACATCAAAATAACATACTACTGAGAGACACGGATGATACTCATATTCAACGTGAGTTTCAACTAAAACCCCAAGAATTAGAAGAAAAAATCCATCGAATCAATCAAAAATTACTTAAACAACGAAGCCAACGTATCCCACCTGAGTTGGATGATAAATGCCTAACCTCATGGAACAGTATGATGATTTCTGGTCTAATTGACTCATATATAGCGACCCAAAACGAACACTACAAAAAATTAGCAATTCAAGCTTTAAACACCATGCTAGAAATACAAATGGAGGATGCAAAGCTTTGGCATAGCTACAAAAATGGGCAATCAACTATTTCAGGAATATTGGAAGATTATGCCTTTTTAATCAAAGCGTGTACCGATGCATTTTCGATTACAAGTAATGATATCCACATCAAAACAGCACAAAAATTGACTGAAATAGCAATGGATAAATTCTATGACGCTGAAAAAGAGCTATTTTATTTCAATGAAACCAACGAACTCATTGTCAGAACAACTGAAGTTCATGATAATGTTATTCCTGCAACCAACTCGGTGATGGTAAATAACTTGCTATATCTTGGACTGATTTATGGCAATAATCGTTTTATCGAAATAGCTAAAAATTTAGTGGGTAAAGTTCAATCAAATATGTCCTCCTATCCTAGTGGACACAGCAATTGGGCAAAAACCCATTTAGCCATATCAAAGCCATTTTATGAAGTCGTAATCATCGGAAAAAATGCAGAAGAATTAGCATCAAAATTCAGGGAATCATTCCATCCTAATATGCTTGTATTGTTCAGCACATCCGATTCTGATTTACCTATGTTCAAAAATCGTTTCAAAGCCAATGAAACTTTAATTTATGTATGTGAAAAAGGCGTATGTAAATTACCTGTAAAGACCATTGAAGAGGCTTTAGAGCTTATTCGGTAGTCCATTTAACCACTTTTAAATAAAGTCAGAATCAGGTAAAATAAAGACACTCTCTCGCTTTTCATAAAGTTGTCTCAACTGTTTCCCTAGTTTTGTCCAATATTGACAATTATTGAAAATGAAAAATCAATTACTATTAAGCATAATTATACTGTTTCTTGCCTCAGCAACTTGTAGTGCACAAGATTCCTTATGCAAGATTGAAAGTCGACCTTATATGGAAATTAATGATGGAATATCTGTAAACGACTCCATCAGTTGGGGTCGGTTTAATCATCGATTTTATATCCCTATTGGATTTACTTTCAAATTTCTTGGCGAAAAATTTGATAGTGTAGGAATAGAAACGTCGGGGCGGCTGGTTTTCGATGATAATCATCATTTTTTTGCGGATGCATTCTCCGAAATATCTCTTCAGGATCTAGGATTCAGATACAATAAAAAAAGATCTCTTTCTCCTATTTCATTCAAACATGAGTATATTGACTCAAGTAAAGCACTCATAATTCAATTTAAAAATGCAGGATTCTCTAAAGATAGTTTGTCCGTAGTAAATTTTCAAATACGTTTATATGAAGAAAACAATGAATTTGAAATACATATGGGGCCTTCTAAGATTAATGAATATTCAAAATCTTTCATAAATGGACCCTATTCATCAATATACAAAGTATCTGAATTTAAACCCATCACATTTGAATATCGACTTGCGATTTATGGAGATCCCAAAAAACCTATTATTGTTTCAGATTCTGGAAAAGGTCTTAATCCATTTGCATATAAATTAACTGTTGTACCCAAAGAAGGAACTGTATATCGATTTAATACAACTTTATATAAATAAGTCCATTCTAACCAACTATTTTTAATTTGTTTTTCATGGATTAAAACAAAAAAGACCCAGCAACTGATGTTACTGGATCTTTATATTTTTGGTTAGTATAAATACTATCTCGCTAGCGTCATTTCATCTACAATGTGCTTGGCACCTGCAAGTTTGTCAATGCACCAAAGCACATATCGAATATCAACTGATATGGTACGTTGTAATTCGGGTTCAAAAGCGATATCACCACTCATAGCCTCCCAGTTTCCATCAAAGGCCAATCCAATTAATTCACCATTTCCATTAATCACTGGACTACCCGAGTTGCCACCCGTAATATCATTATTGGTCAAGAAACAAATGCGTAGGTCCTCTCCTTCTTTTGCATAATCTCCATAATTTTTGGATTTTGCTACATCGAGATAACCCGTAGGCAAATCGAACTCATCATCACCCGGTTGATATTTTTCAATTACTCCTTTCATAGTTGTGAAGTGCTTGTATTGCATCGCATCACCTGGTGAGTAGTCTAATACTTGTCCGTAAGTGAAACGCATCGAGCTGTTCGCGTCGGGTGCAAATGCTTTGTCTGGATGCATTTGGAATAATGCAGCCTTATATAAACGATCTGCAGTTGCTCTTTTCTGATCAGCTTCTGCAAACATGGCTCGTATACCATTGAGATAGAAATCAAGCATGATTCCTGAGAACTTGACGCCTATATCTTTCTTCAATTTCTTAGCACTTGGATTATCTAAAAATTTCATAGCTCGATCTTGGTCTACCAAAATTGAACATTCAAAAAGCTTTTCGGCCATTGCTTTGGTGTTGCCTTTATATTTTGCCATCATATCATTGAAGGCAGCAGGTCGCATATCGGCAGAAAGATCATTCATGTAATAATCTAACATAGCCACCATAACCTCCTGATCAATAGGTGCATAATAATCTTTAAAGTTTCCTTCAGTTGATGCTTTGATTCGTTGAATCATACCATCGATTTGAGACTGCATTTGAGCTTTTTTGTCTTTATCCTTCTCAGCAGCAAGCATAGCATACATGGATGACAATCGACTAAACCCAAAACCATACTTGGTAAATTCAATTCCATAGATTGCCTCCATCCAGTAAGTCTCTACTAGTTTTTTTGCATCATAAACAGCATAGGCATCTTTGTACATAGAAAGAACATTACCATATTTATCTTTACGAGCTTGGTCTCCACTATTTACCCATTCATCAAATGCAGCTTCCTCTCCTCTTTTCTTACCTTCAATATCCAATCGTTTAAGACCACGAGTCTGTCCCATAAAATATTTCCAGTAATTGGCAACTTGTGCATGTTTAGCAGCATACATCAAATCAACCGCCTCGTCTCTTTTTTGGTATTTTTCATACACATCAAGCTTAGCTCTTCTAATCTTCACACGAGCTGGTTGATCAATTTCAGTAGCATTTCTCACCCCAAAAGAAGATAAGTAACGATCTGTACTGCCTGGAAAACCCCAGATCATTGCAAAATCACCTTTGTCAACACCTTTCGTGCTCACAGGTAAGTGATGCTTTGGAGTGTAAGGAATATTATCCTCTGCATAATCTTTAGTGGCTTTATTATCCTTTGAAGCATAAACTCTAAACATAGAAAAATCGCCTGTATGTCTTGGCCACATCCAGTTATCGGTATCTCCACCATACTTACCTACCGACTCAGGCGGTGTTCCTACCAATCGAACATCTCCAAATGTCTCATAGACGTATGCAAAGAATTTGTTTCCGCTAAACATCTCTTTGATGTCTACCGCATAAGCTCCAGAATCTGACAATTCTTTTCGAACAGCGGATGAGTGCTCTGCAATGAGTTTACCTCTATTTTTATCGGTCACATCAGCCAAAACATCATCTGTAATATCTACAATTTTTACTAAGAAAGAAACACTAAAACCTGCTGGCAATTCATCCTTTTTTGTTTTAGCCCAAAAACCATTCTTCAAATGATTTGCAGTAGTGGTACTCAATTTTTGGATAGCACTATAACCACAGTGGTGGTTTGTCAATATTAATCCTTGGCTACTGATTACCTCACCAGTACAAAACCCAGAACCCAATCGAACAATTGCATCTTTCATGCTGCTTTTGTTGATATTATAGATTTGATCTGGTGTTAATACAAGTCCTAATCGTTGCATTTCTGCATAATTATCGGTTAGAAGAGCGGGTATCCACATCCCTTCATCAGCTCGAGTAGATTGACTACTTGTGAGCGTAAATAAAACTACAATAAGTGTATATAATTTTTTCATGATTTAAAATAGTGAAGCAAATCTCACATTTTTAGCATAAAATCCTAGGGTTAATGGATAAATCTCCATTAATTTTCGACAATACATATTCGTGCTAAAAAATGAAAAAAATAAGATTATAAGAATAAAAAGCCCTAAGGAATAATAGGATATAAAAAAGCATCCTTATACATCTGCCAGTTCATATCCTCATAATGAATGATTCCTTTTCTATACTGATATTGTTGCAAAACCCCATTAAAAACGAATAAACATATTAAAACCACAAATAAGGTTTTTATGTGATTTTTAGCTTTCATGAATAATACAGCTAAAGGAATGATCCAAAAAATGTAATACTCAATCATTACTCGTGTTCCAAATGTTCCGCCATACCACCACATATGCCAACTCGATAATATGTATACTAGAATTGTCATTGAAAATATCCACCAAAAAGCTTGAAATGAATTGTATTTAAACCAATACACCAAACCGAATATACTCAATAAAAACAAGGGTGTATAGACAAAAAAACCTTTCCGAATACTGAGTAAAAAATCAAAAAAATGAGGTTGCAGAAAATTGAATCCTTCATTCAGATAAGCATATATATACCATTGATCAATCTGAATTTTATAAATGATGAATTGTATTGAAATCGTGGTTAAAAAAGCCATAAAAGATAAACCTAGAACAAGAGGTTTAGTAAAAAGTGATTTGAGCCAATTCAAAAAATCTGACAAACAATCATGGAACAAAGGCAAAAAAAGAATTATCAAAATATTCAGTGGTCTCAACAGAACAATGAATCCAAGCAAAACCCCGACAATGATCCCCCACCTTGGACTATTTGCTTTCATGAAAAGTATGGTGTAATACAAAAAAGCCGTTATCGCACCTGCAGAATAAACATGGGATAGTGAGGCCTCCCACGTAGTGTAATAAAACCAATTAGTACCAAAATATGCCCCAACAATACATAGAACTTTCACCCAATGGTTGATCGATAAAAAGTCTAATATTTTACCCATGAAAACCATGGTAATTGCCATATAGAAAAGAGCTGCTATGAGCACAGCCCCATGATAAATAGCTGTGTATCCATCTGCCTGCCAACCCATCATCAGCGACCATCCGTGTGCTGCCAAAAAGAACGGTGAATAAGCAATTGCTGTACCTACGTAATATTTCGTAAAAACTCTCTTTTTATCCAGTTTATATCGGTAGTCCGTATACCAAGTCTCGGGATGGTCGATTTTTTCTACCGTCTGATTGAAACCAAAATTTAAATCGTTATAGATAAAAATAGCTGGTAAATAAGCATAATATCCCTTACCGTCCGATACCACCGTATTATATTTTTGATTGTGTCCAATGGTATCGTCTAAGAACTTGTTTTGAATCACAAAACCTAGCGAAATCAGGAAGCTAAGAATGACCCAAAAGTTAAACTTTTGAATAATTCTAAAAGTTCTATTTCTTAGTTGAATAAACACAAGACAATATTCGCTTTAATTGATCAAGAATCAAAAAACAATAAATATCATCTCACAACTACTTAATAATTCTAGTTACTGGATAAAACCTACACCAACAGTATTATTTGATTGTTCATCGATTAAAATAAAAGAACCATTAGCCCTTTGATTATGAAATTCATCATAAAATATTGGGCTATTTAATTCAAATGATATTTTAGCAATATCATTCATTTCAATAGTTGAGATATTAGATTCAACACCAGAATAATCTGGATTTATTTTATGATAAATTTCATTTACCAAGCCAACAACCGTGTTAACGCCTTAATTGCTAGTCTAACGAGAGTTATTGAATCTTTCCCCCCTGAAAATAGTAAAACAGGATTATCAAACTGTGCTGCAACCTCTCTTAAAATAAAAATTGCTTCATTCTCTAATGAATTTATGTGGGATAAATCTTTCTTCATGATAAAAGGTATTAAATATATATTTAAGATTATTTCGATTACTTAGAATGTAAGCCGCACTCCCTATTCTGAAGAGATTTTGTAGGATCAAAATAGTTGAATTCATTGGGAAGATTGTTCTTAGCCAAATAAGAATCTAAATCTTCATCTGTCCAATGATAAAATGGGCACACTTTCAAAATACCCTCCCTAGTCAAACTAAAGATATCTATACTATCTCTGTAATCAGTTTGTCCTTTTCTCAGATTTGTAAACCATATCTTAGGATAATGATATTCTAAAGCCCTTTTAAATGGTTCCAACTTAACTTGCTCTGTAAAAAGCTTATGTTGTGGATCTTCTAAATTTGGTAACCCCATAATACTTTCTCTATAAGCAGCAGTTTGTTTTGGAACGTAGGAGAATATGTTAAGATTAAGCTTTCCTATTAAGTATTCTGCATGTTTATATGTCTCTTTAGTATTATAGCCTGTATCGCACCAAACAACTGGCAAATCCGATTTAACTGAATATACTGCGTGTAATATAGCTGATTCATAGGGTCTAAAATTTGTAGTCAATATAGCATCCTTTGTTAATTCCAAGGATTTTTCAATGATCGCTGATGGATCATTGTTTCTATAAGAAATATTTAACTTATTAATTTTAATTTCAGTTAACATAATCGGTGCAAATTTAACCTAATCAATTAAAAGTTAAATAAATTATTTAAGTTCATTTAGGTCATATTTATGTGGATAATATAAAAATTAATAATCTCCACATTCTGTATTCCCTTAAAGGATATAATCTTCCACTTGCGTACATTTGAAACAATGTATTATAATGACATTCTAGAAACAATCGGCAATACACCATTGGTGAAGTTAAATAAAATTGTAGCAGATCTTCCATGTACTGTTTTAGCCAAGGTTGAATCTACCAACCCTGGAAATTCTGTCAAAGACAGAATGGCTTTAAAAATGATTGAAGATGCTGAAGCAGACGGTAGACTTAAACCAGGTGGAACGATCGTTGAGGGTACTAGTGGTAATACTGGAATGGGACTAGCCATTGCTGCTGTAGTCAAAGGGTACAAATGCATATTTGTAACTACTGATAAACAAAGTAAAGAAAAAGTGGATGCTCTCAAATCCGTAGGTGCTGAGGTAATCGTGTGTCCTACTGATGTAGACCCAGATGACTCCAGATCCTATTATTCTGTGTCCAAAAGATTAGGTAATGAAATCCCGAACGCTTGGTATGTTAATCAGTATGATAATCCGAGCAATGTTCAAGCTCATTATGAAACTACAGGCCCTGAAATCTGGGAACAGACTGCAGGTAAAATTACTCATTTTGTGGTTGGTGTAGGAACTGGCGGAACAATTAGTGGAGTAGGAAAATACTTAAAAGAAAAAAATCCTGACATCCAATGTTGGGGTATTGATACCTATGGTTCTGTTTTTAAAAAGTATCATGAAACTGGTGAATTTGATGATAAAGAGATTTATCCCTATATCACAGAAGGAATTGGTGAAGATATTCTACCCAAATGTGTCAATTTTGACATCATTGACCACTTTGAAAAAGTCACCGATAAAGACGGGTTGCTATGGCAACGTAAAATAGCTAGAGAAGAAGGAATACTTGCTGGTAATAGTGCAGGAAGTGCTGTAAAAGGTATTTTACAATGTGCTCATATGCTCAAACCGACTGATGTGGTTGTTGTTCTATTTCACGATCATGCCACCCGATATATGGGTAAAGCATTTAATGATGAATGGATGAAAGAACGGGGTTTTTTGGATGCTAAACCAAAAACAGCCGAGGACATGATATCCACTCACAAACACCTTCCTATGTTGACTGTCGTAGATACTGATGATGTGAATGCAGCATTTCACCTTATGGAAAAACATGGAATATCGCAGCTTCCTGTAAAAAATAATCAAGGAGAATTTGTAGGATCTGTCAATGACAACCACCTACTCTCTCAACTGCTCAAAAATCCGAAACTATCCTCTAGCAAAATTGCTGAAATCATGCAAAAATCGTTTCCTATAATTGAAGCGTCTGAGAATATAGAAATGGTATCTAAACTGATTAATAAAGAAAACCCAGCAGTGCTAGTACGCGAGTTAAGTGGGACTATTCATATCCTAACTAAATATGATCTTATTGGTGCATTATCTAGCTAAATAAACAAAAAAATCCCCCACTAAATAGTGGAGGATTTATTGAATTTATCCTAATTATAATGAATTAACGTTGTTTAAATCTGCAAAGGCTTTCTCTAATCTACTGATAAATGTCAACTCACCTTCTCTCACCCACTTACGTGGATCGTAATACTTTTTATTAGGTTGATCTGCTCCATCAGGATTTCCTATTTGAGCTGCCAAATAATCTTTTTTGTTAAGAACATAATCCCTAACTCCCTCTGTGAACGCATATTGTAAATCAGTATCAATATTCATTTTGATCACACCGTATGAAATTCCCTCGCGAATTTCTTCAAGTGTTGAACCCGACCCTCCATGAAACACAAAATCAATTGGATTGTGACCTGTATTATAATTTTCTTCAACAAAGTCTTGAGAATTTTTAAGAATAATTGGAGTTAATTTTACATTTCCTGGTTTGTATACACCATGCACATTTCCAAAGGCCGCTGCAATCGTAAATCTTGGACTTACTTTCATTAACTCTTCGTATGCATACGCTACCTCACTAGGTTGAGTATATAATTTACTACTATCAACATCTGTATTATCTACACCATCTTCCTCACCACCAGTGATACCTAGCTCAATTTCTAAAGTCATTCCCATCTTACTCATACGGTCGAGATAAGTTTTGCAAATTTCTATGTTTTCTTCAATCGATTCCTCTGATAAATCAATCATGTGTGAGCTATAAAGTGGCTTACCTGTTTCTGCAAAATGTTTCTCACTTGCATCAAGCAATCCATCGATCCATGGCAATAATTTCTTAGCAGCGTGATCTGTATGAAGAATAACCGTAGCTCCATATGCTTCGGCAAGTTCATGAACATGCTTTGCCCCTGCAACACCACCTTTGATGGCAGCTAGTTGATTTTCGTTGCTTAATCCTTTTCCAGCAAAAAATTGTGCTCCTCCATTACTAAATTGAATAATTACTGGAGAATTTAATTTAGCTGCTATTTCCATTACAGAATTAACAGTACTCGAACTGGTAACATTTACAGCAGGTAGTGCAAATCCTTTTTCCTTTGCATAAGCAAAAATTGCTTGAACTTCATCTCCTGTTGCTACTCCGGGTTTAATCGTATGACTCATTTATTTTTTAAATATTGGGGCAATATTACATATTTTACCTACTAAATTCAATGAGGTAATCGCTTAAGTTTTTAATTTATCTTTTTTCTAGCCAAAGGTCTGTAGATCTACTAGTTTTTTATAAATCCCTTTCTGAGCTATGAGTTCCTCATGAGTTCCTTGTTCTGCTATTTCTCCTTTGTCCAAGATAACAATTTTATCGGCCTTTTGAATCGTACTCAAACGATGTGCAATGACAATACTGGTTCTATTTTTCATTACTTTTTCCAATGCGTCTTGAACCATTTTTTCACTTTCGGTATCCAATGCACTGGTAGCCTCATCCAAAATGAGTATAGGTGGTTCTTTAGCAACTGCACGAGCAATACTCATACGTTGTCGTTGCCCCCCACTTAAATTTGTTCCTTTTTCACCTAGATTAGTATTATATCCCTTTTCTAAATTAGTAATAAAAGTATGAGCATTGGCAACTTTTGCTGCTTGTAAAAGCTGATCTCCAGACAAATAATGATCGCCCATATTTATGTTGTTGGCTGCCGAATCATTAAAAAGTATAGCATCTTGAGTAACAATTCCCATCAGTCCCCTCAATGTAGATAAATCAATATTAGATATGTCTTTTCCATCAATTGAAATTTTCCCAGCATTCAATTCGTGAAAACGAGGAATTAAATCTACCAAAGTTGATTTTCCTCCCCCAGATGGGCCAACCAAGGCAACTGTTTCACCTTTTATAATTTCGAGATTAATGTTTTTCAATACCAATGTTTCAGAATAACCAAAGGAAACATTATCCAATACAATAGAGTTTTTAAATGAGACTTCTTTATCCCCATGGTTATCAATTTCTTGTTCACTCGCTAATATCTCATTAATCCTACCCATCGAAGCTGCTCCTTTTTTTAATCTAAAAAATGCTTCGGATATTGCTTTTGCTGGCGGAATAAGCTGAGAAAATATAGCGATATACCCTATTAAAACTGATGGGGGCAAGGTTGAACTATCAGACAATATCAACGAACCACTATAGATTAAAATGCTACTCAACACAATACTAGCCATAAATTCGCTGAGAGGAGAAGCTAAAAATTCTTTTCGATTCAATCGAACCATTTGTCTAAAGTGGTCATCATTCAATTTCCTAAATTTATCTTGTTTGTCTTTTAATGCACTAAAAGCTTTGATTATCTTGATACCATGTAAACTCTCTTCCAAATGGGATAGTACATCCGAGAGTTTTTCTTGTCCTGCCTGAGCAGCATTCTTTAGCTTCTTTCCTATCCTGCTTATCAAAAATCCACTCAATGGTAAAACAATAATGACAAACAAAGTCAATTGGTAACTCATAACAAACAACACTACCAATGGAATTAAAATAGCCAATGGGTGCTTGAAATACAACTCTACCACGCCCAAAAGACTCCACTCTACCTCTTTTACATCATTTGTAAACCGAGACATTGTATCGCCCCTCTTTTCTTTGTTAAAATAACTTAATGGCAATCGTAACAAATGATTGTATATGTATTCACGAATGTCTCTTACTACAGCACTTCTGACATAGGCAAGGTTGTAAAAAGCTAAATAGAGAGCTAAATTCTTCAAGAAAAAAGCGATAACAATCCCAAATGAAAAATAAATTAAAGCTGTTTGTTTACCTAATTCCACAATTTTGGCACCCATTAAGTAATTAAAATAGGCCATCCAAGTATCGGGATTTGATGACAGTTCTACCACATTAATTTGAGATTTGTCACCGTAGAAAATCAACTCAAGAAATGGAATAATCATGGCAATACTGACCACGTTAAACATCGAAGTCAGCAAGTTAAAACTAAAGAATTGAGCCAGCCTTGATGTATATGGTTTGGCTAGTGCATATATGTTCTTAAATCCTATCAGAATTGCGAAGATAATCGACTAACCTATATCCTATAGAAAAAAGAAATCTCCTGTAATTATTCCAGTATAGAATTCATCAAGCAAGTTACCTTGTTTATCAAATCTTAAAACAGCACTCTTGCTAACAAAATCTTTAACATCAGAAACATATAATTCCCCATTCTCAGGTTGAATTCCAAGACAATAAAAGGTTTTACCTTCTCTTTCTATAAAAAGGTTGGGAATAGTGTCATTGATTTTCATGGACCAAACTCCATCACTGATGTAATATAAAATATCATCAGACTGATCAAAAACTAAATTTGTTGGGGTTTCATCCATATCAATCTGAAGATCAACCGATTCATCGGCTTCATTGATTCTTAATAAAGCTGGCTTTTCTTGCTTATCCTCATCACCTCTACACAAAACCCATAGTTGATTGCTATTATCCAACATCAATGATTCTGGAAAACTACCTACTTGTATGCTGTCAATCACCTTATCTGTATTAATATCAATACCATATATTTGATTCGTCTCTGAAGCTGCAAACCAAAACATCTGATTTTTGACTACCGCTTTTTCTGACCACCCATTAACTGGAATGGAATGAGTTACCTCATTTAGAGCAAGATCTATTACAGAAATTGCATTAGCATATAAATCTGTCACATACGCCTTTATATTCGATACTTGATATACATATCGCGGAGAGATCAACCCTTTGATTATGCCTGTTTGGGTGTAGCTAGTATCCGTAACAATGATTTTCCCTGAATTATTAATCACTAAAAAATACGAATTATCCATTCGACTAATGGATTGAAATACATTGCCTAAACTCTGATCATTGATGTTCTGAAACACATCATTTTGAATTGTTTGATCAACTGGGTTATAAAGGGAAAGTGTACCCTCTCCCCAACCAAAATTTCCCTGATTAGCAATCAAAACACCCCTTTCATGAATGGATATTTTTGGCTTTTCCACCACATCTTTACATCCCGAAAATGCTATGAAACTTAGTAATATGACGATTATCTTACGCAAACTTTTTGTGTGTATGATTTACCTTGATGAGTTATATGTATGAAATAAGTACCACTGGATGAAATCCGAACTGCATCTTGGTCGTGTAAAAAGTTGATTTTTCTACCTTGAATGTCTAACACTGAAATTTCGAAAAATGTTGGAGCATCAATATGAATAGACTCGTTTTGATCAACAAGTGTAGGGTAAACGTTTATAGCCCGCAATGCCAGTCTTTGAGCATTTAATAATTCACCATTCACTACAGCCAAAGCATCCAAGTCAAAACCACAACTTTCATAAGGACTAGGAAAAGGGTCGTTAATCACTCGACCTTTACTATCTCGCGAACCAAAACTATCATTCACACTTCCTACCACATCAATCAATTGGATATAATTAATGGTATCAAAACCCAATTCACCAATATCGAATAATGTTCCATAAGGAGATTGATGTTTACCTGCAAAATTGTGAAGTTGATACGGATCGGTATAGCTAAAATTATTGGTCTGATAACTGGTGTCGGTCAAACTTTCATTTGGAAAACGTTTGAATTCTTTTCCATCCTTACTTACTTCTACATGAGCAAGCTCTAAGTAATAAGAAAACCCAACCTGAAAACCATTCTCAAAGGTGGCAAAATCATATCCTTCACGATTAATGATGGGTTGATCAAAAGAAAGAATGATAGAACCCCCATCGCCAAGACTTACCACATCTCCATCACAAGATCCTAAAGCACTAGCTTCAGTTCCCACCGAAGCTAAGCCCAGGGCTGTATCGTTAATTTGGATGGGTCCACGAACTAGTTGAGCTGCTGAGGCCCAACCAATAATGGATGAATTATCTTTGGAAATGGATTTACTTCCTAACTCTCCACCCGGCCCATCAAACTGAGCGTGTGTTAGTATTTGTATAAATATGACTAATAAAGCCCCTATTCTCATTGTTTTATGAATTTTGAAATAACTGTTCCATTACTTGTGTACACCTTTGCAAAGTATATACCTGGCACAAAACTAGAGACATCCATTGAATAATTGTTTGATAATATTCTTTGGTTAGAATTTGCAACTACTCTCCCATCCATTGCAATCAATTCAACCGATTGAATAGGAGCATCCGAATGAACATTTAAAATATTATTAGCAGGGTTTGGGTATACATTCAGTTGGGCAAGTGATTGATTATCAATCGCATTTGTTAAATCTTGTGCTAATGATAAGCAGAAGTAGGCAGGTGTGTTCATTCCAAATTGTCCAACATCCGATGATTGGAGTTCAAAATCTACACGATCACAAGATACAATTTCTGCCATTTCCCAATCTTTCAAAATGTAATCCTGCGTATTGTCCTCAAAACGAAAATCTGCCAAGTAAATCGTATCCGTATGAATTACTTGATTAGTTGAAGAAACACTTTTTACAAGCAATCTAAAATAATCAGGATCATTGCCACTTTCTCCTCCAAATTTCTTACCAAAAGTACTTCCATCCTCCATATCTAAAGCAGCATAGGTTGCATTAGTGATATAGAATCTAACAGGAGCAGGTAGACGAACAAGTCCGAAAATTCCCTCGTCTGCATCATTAAAATATGGCGATCGAATAGTGTTTGTTTGACCATTATTCACAAAATGAACGGTCTCAAAATTCCAGCCAGACTCAGGTAAACTTGACATGGGTCTTTTAACAGAAGAATACTGATTTGTATATCCGGCTGTAATTGTATCATACATTGAGCTAATGCTCCAACCAGACCAACTGCCCCAAGTTTGATTATAACTATTTGGAAAAAATAGATGACTCACTAAAAATCCACCTGCAGCATCACTTCCATTGTAAAATGTATCCTCTTGAAATTTAATCGTCTCAGGCGTCACTTCTGCATTACTAATGGCATTGAAGTCATCCATACAAAAATAAGTTGGTGTATTGATACCAAACTGACCCGTGTCCGAACTTTCATACTTAATAGCAATACTATCAATCTTAATATCAAGTTCTGAATCATTATTAAAATCTAAATAAGTCCAATCGTCCAATATATAATCCTTAGCATTATTTTCAAACCTAAAATCTGCAAGATATAACTCACAAGAATCTACCAAGTCATTGGACAGATAAGAATAAAACTTTAATCTAAAATAATCAGGATCATTACCATTATCTCCTCCAAATTGCTTAGTTAAGCTACTTCCATTTTTCATATCTAAATACGCATAAGTATTATTAGTAAAATAAGCCCCAGAAACATCAATAGGTGAATCCATTTTAATGTAGGTGCTTCCATAACTAACCATGTAGTTATTGGTATAACTTACCCCATGACCTGAAATAGCACTATACTGATTAGTATATCCTGATGTTAGGGTATCAGTCATATTACTCAAGGCCCAACCTGACCAACTTCCCCATTGAAGATTGTATGAATTAGTCAAATTCCTTCCATAATGAAGAAAGCCACCGCTTAATTCAGCCCCATTATTAAACGTATCAGACTTGGTTAACGGCATGTTATCAAATGTCGAATAGACTCGGCTGTGATTGAATTGTCCGTAGCTATTAAGGAATAAGAATAGACTAAAAATGTAGGTGATTTTTCTTTTCATAATTGTGTTTTAATTTTATAGTTAAGTGTTAATTTTATTATTCTTCCCGGTAAAGGGGTTCTTGGTTGTGTATAATATGGTGTATTTATAATATTGGTTATTGAGCAACCCCATCTGAATTTAGAGAAACTGTAATATCCTCCCACATCTACCAAATAATAAGGATTGATAAAAGAAGAATTATCACTAGTCACAAAGTTTTTTCCAACATATTGAACATTGCTAAAAAGACCAAAATCTTCATTCACCAGACTTAAAGTTAAATTACTCGTAAATCTGGGAGTAAAAATGAGTTGTTTGTTGTGTCGAAGGTCATTTATATCGTCAAACTGATAAACTGATCTTACATAATGAACGTTCGATCGAACAATCAATTTATGACCATTTAAAGGGTATGAATAAGAAGCATTCAAAACAGCACCACCAATACTCACTTGACTTATGTTTTCAGGAGATATTTCTGGAAAACCACCCCACTGAATCCAGTTTTGATAAAAACTAATATGAGGGTTTAATTGGACTTCAAATTGCTTGGTAGAACGTGCAAAACCAATGTCTAACTTATACCCGTCTTCGGGCTTCAATGACCTATTGCCCAAAGCCTCCCCTGGTTGATACCAATACAATTCATTGAGGACAGGAAGGCGATAGACCTTTTGTAGGCTTCCTTTTATCGTATAAAGATTATTCCATCGAATTTTTCCAGAAAGTCGTGCATTCATTGCCCAATCAGCGTTCCAATTGACAAATCCTTGAACAAACTTTATACTTCCTATATTAAAGGCATGAGTCAATTCATACGAGCCTATTAAACGACTCCAATTAACTCTATTTACCAAAGCATCCGAGTAATAATATGCTTGTTGATTTTGGACATTAATCAGAAGATGAGATTTCTTTGATAGTTGTCTTGTAAGACCAACATTTGTATTGATGTTGTTTACATAACTGCTAGTCTGAATGTCATTTACACTTGAAAAAAACAAGATTTTTTCATGAGATAACTGATTAGAAACAGTGAGCCTTGATTTATCAGATAATTGGTTATGATATGAGAAAACATGAACAAGATTCTCGTCTTGTTGTCTGTTCTGATGACTCTCACCAAAAGATGGGGGTATTCCTCGATCAGCATTTAAATAAAATAACATGGACCGAAAACTACTCTTAGGAGTCATATCAAAAGTCATATTTTGAACCAAACTCACCCTTTGAAAATCTGAATTGGTCAATACGCTATCCAAATCATAAAGTTTTAAGTTGATTTGATTTCTAGAGTTTACTAGTGAGGTACTCAAAGCATAATTAAAACGTTTTTTGAGAAAAGAAAACTTACTACTTATTCCCAAATCGTCTATCGAACTATAGCTAAGATTTAGATCACATCCTTGATTAGTCAAATCCGAACCAATAGCCAGTCCATCTCCCAAAGACGATGAACCCAACATACGTCCGTTGGGAGTACCAAAAATTGTGTTTTTAAAATGCACTGCATCAATCAAACTCAAATCCATCGTGCCGTTCATACTGCTTTGCATGTTCACACCATTAATCATGATTGGTAAGTGCATCGCTCCAAGACCTTTGTATGAAGGCGTGCATAGTGCTCCATAGCCTTTACTTCGGACAAACACACCACTTTGCTTTTGGAGTAATTCTGCATATGTCTGAATCGGATTTGTTTTTAAAAAAACCTGAGCTATTAGTTGTTCATTAGGTGAGTTGTTTATTGAAAAAACAGCGATAGAATCTAACCCAACTACCTGCATTGAATCACTACCAACCCAAGTGGCTAGAAGTTTATCTTGTGCCATTAGGTGGCAACTAATAAATAAGGTTAATAATACAGCAAAAGCTGATTTCATGGATTTTAATTTTAATTTAAAAATAAACACCTATGAGAATAAAAAATTATAAAAGACCTGATGGTTTGTCTGGCTCCTATGGCTTTTCTTCCCGAAAGCATTAATAGTAACGTTGCAATAAGTAGGTCTTCTGACTAAGTTCCGATTTTGCTGTCCTTCCCATTCGAATTCGAACAGTGGAAATAGATGAGCAAATCATGTTAGAACATTACAGCTGCGGGTACAGTGGAAGATTTTCACTTCGCTTCCCTTAACTAATTGCTACTTCAAAAGTAACGCTATTTTCACGACCTAGCCAACAACATATAAACATTAATAATTGGTATGTAATATATTTGCCAACCATATGGCTACAACACAAGATTTATCCCGCGGAATGTTTTTGAGATACAATGGTCAACTTTGTCAAGTAATCGACTATCAACACACTATGCCTGGTAAAGGAGGTGCATTTTATCAAGTAAAAATGAAAAATGCCATTACTGGAAAATCCATTGAAAATCGATTTAGAAGTGGAGAAACTATCGATGATGTTCGAATAGATCAAGTAGAAATGCAATACCTATACAAGGACGGCTCCAACCTCATGTTGATGAATACCGAAACCTACGAACAAGTAGCTGTAGCCGAATCCATGTTGGGTGACCAAATGAAGTTCATCAAAGAAGAAATGTTGCTTAACGTATATTTTGACGAGGGAAACCCTATCATGGCTGACGCACCCAATCATGTAGTTCTTGAAATCACTTACAGTGAGCCAGGTATCAAAGGTGATACGGCCAATAACCCTCTAAAACCAGCAACGCTAGAAACTGGAGCAGTAGTGAATGTCCCATTATTCGTTGAATCTGGCGAGAAAATAAAGGTAGACACACGAACTGGAGAATATGTAGAACGAGCAAAATAATGCTTATAATTTACTAATTAATGGTTGACAACAACCCCAATTTTCTTGGGATTTATGAATCCAAATGGCGTGAATATGAATCCTCATCATGCGTGATCCAACAATTGCCTTATGAATACACCTCTTCATTTAAAAAAGGTTCTTCCAATGGTCCAAAAGCAATAATTCATAATTCACATTATGTAGAATATTTTGATACTGAGTTGGGTACAGAACCCTATAAAAAATGTGGAATTGCATGTATTGAACCGTTAGATTTCGGGGACAAAATCAATGAGGAAGCGATGGATTATATCCAAGCTGAAACAGCAAAACACCTGCATAATAATAAGTTTTTGGTAAGTTTAGGTGCAGAACATACCATTACATATGGAGTTTTTAAAGCCTTTCAACAAAAATGGAATGACATAGGTATACTTCAATTGGATGCTCACAGTGATTTGAGAGGCGAATATGAGAATAACCCTTGGTCTCATGCAAGTGTCATGGCTAGAATTCATGAACTCAAACCTGAAATTTTTCAGGTTGGCATACGAGCCCAATGTATTGAAGAACGGCAATTGATTGAATCATCCCATAACATTCATACTTGGTACGATCATCAAATTTGGGATAATGATCAATGGATGGATAGAATAGTTCAAAAGCTCCCTAAAAATCTATACATCACGATAGATACGGATGCTTTTGACCCGAGCATATGCCCAAGTGTCGGCACGCCTGAACCTGGAGGAATTCAATGGTATACTACCCTAAAATTTCTTAAAAAAGTATTCGAAAAATGTGAAGTCAAGGGTTTCGATATTGTAGAGTTAAATCCTACATCCATGAATGATACCACAGCCTACATTATGGCACAGCTCTGCTACAAACTAATTGGCTACAAATACTCATGATTATCCTTAAAATTGTTTATTTGCGGTTGTAATGCAAGTTTATTTCGATAACGCAGCCACTACAATTATGGATGATCAGGTCATTGATAAAATGGCCCAAACTATGAGAGATATCTATGGAAATCCCTCCGCCATACATAGCAATGGAAGGCAAGCTAAAGCTGTCGTAGAAATTGCTCGAAAAAGCATTGCTAAAATGCTTCATTGCCAAAGTTCTGAAATTATTTTTACAGGTAGCGGTACTGAGGCAGATAATATGGCTCTTCGTTGTGCTGTCAATGATTTAGGAGTAACCCACATTATTACCAGTAAAATAGAGCATAAAGCAGTTTTGGATACAGCCAAGGCTCTTAAAAATAAAGGATTAGCAAAGGTCAGCTACGTAAAATTAGACATCTATGGTAAAGCAGACTTAAAAGACCTCGAATCATTGGCTAAAAAACATCCAAGAAGTTTGATTAGTTTAATGCATGCTAATAATGAAATTGGCTCATTGAATGATATTCAAGCCATCAGTCAAATAGCCCGAGCTAACCAATGTTATTTTCACAGTGATACCGTTCAAACTATAGGCCACTATCCCATTGACTTATCCAATTGGGATATTGACTTTATCACCTGTTCTGCTCACAAATTTCATGGCCCTAAGGGTGTAGGCTTTATGTACAAAAATAAAGCCCTCAAAATACGTCCAATGGTAACTGGAGGAGGACAAGAAAGTACCTTGCGAGCAGGCACAGAAAATGTAACAGGCATCTTAGGACTCACTAAGGCTTTGGAAATAGCTAATGCAGGGATACAAGAAAAAATCAAGAATGTACAAGCCATAAAAACCTACTTTATCGAGCAGCTGGGCAAAAAAATAAAAGGCACTTGCTTCAATGGAGATATCTCCCCAGAAGGAGGACTTTATACCGTATTAAACGTATCATTGCCACCATCCGAAAAATCATCCACTCTACTTTTTCAGTTGGATATCAATGGGGTATTTGTAAGTGGTGGTTCTGCTTGCAATAGTGGTGCTTTAGGATCGAGCCATGTACTCCAAGGAATCAACCACCCAGACAACCGGTCGGTGGTCCGTTTCTCATTTAGTAAATACACGACCATTCAAGAAGTAAACTATGCCATTGATACGCTTAAAGAGTTGATTTAAGTTTCTAGATATTGCTATAGCAGACCATATTAATTTGATGCGGGCACACTTTTTAACGATGGCACATACAACCGAATAGGTATAAAAACTAATAATCCCTCATATAATTTATCGCTTAGCGGGGTATCTCATAAACCACTCTGGTTTGAAAATAAATAATGTAACTACTTATAATACATTTGAAAGTATAACATACTTTTTGGCAGCTATTAATAGAACCATGTTCCAAGCAATCTCTGGTGCTTGGTATTTGACAAGACAATGACTTTTAATGAGGCAATTTATCCCTTACTAGAGCATAACATATCACTCCCAAAATTGCCGAACAAATTGGGATGATTATGATGCTATATCCTAAACCAAAAAGTCCATATAACGGACCAGGACATGCACCTAACAGTGCCCATCCAAAACCAAACAAAATACCACCAAAGAAATTTGCGTATTTGATTAAGGGTTGAGCTTTGGGTTTTATTTCCTCACCCGTTAAAGATCGTAAACTCATCTTTTTGATAACCATTAGCGAAATCATACCTGTTGCAACAGCACTTCCGATTATTCCATACATGTGAAAGCTCTCAAAATGAAACATTTCTTGAATCCTAAACCAGGAAACAGCTTCAGATTTAATCAAAATAGTACCAAATAAAATTCCAAGAAAAATTGTTTTTATACTTTTCATAATGTTAAAATAAAAGGAAGAACAAACCAGCTAACAATCAAACCGCCAATAAAAAAACCAATCACTGCAATCAATGAACCAATACTTAATTGGCTTAAACCCATAATGGCATGCCCCGAAGTACATCCACCTGCATAACGTGAACCAAAACCAATTAAGAAACCTCCTCCAATTAATATAACTAATGTTCTTGGTGAGTTTAAAAAACTCCATTGAAAAATGTCTTGAGGTAAAAATCCTTTAATGTCGCTCACCCCCATTTCTTGTAACCAAGCTATAAAATTTTCAGAAAGATTTACTTCCTCCGGATTTGGAAAAAATAATGATACAATTATACCACTCAAAAATATGCCAAAAACAAAATTTAAACTCCAAACATGCTCTCGCCAATCATAGTCAAAGAAACTTATTTTCTTCAATCCCATCATAGCACACATATGCCTAAAAGAACTTGATATTCCAAGGTCTTTATTAATAACAAAAAGCAAAGTGGGGATCATCAAACCAATCAAAGGACCAGCCACATACCATGGCCAAGGATCTGACAAAAAATGAATTAAATTCTGCATGTAATTTTTAAAATATTGGCAATTATACCTCACAAATTGTACAAATGAAATTACATTAAAACATTATTACGGTTGATATTAAAAAAACCCAATTTCTGAAATTAAATCCTTTATAGAATTCCATTAAACTAATGTAAATTGCATCCATGAAATACAGTATTCTATTTTTTACAATCACATTTCTGGGATGTACTCACTCCAATAAAAACCAACCAGAAAGTTATCAAATAGAGACCATCAATCAGTTGATTAGTAACTGGCACCAAAATGCCTCAAATGCAAATCTTGATGAATATATGAATCTTATGGATTCAAGCTCTATATACGTTGGTACAGATGCTACTGAAAAATGGAGTAAAAAAGAATTTGCCAAATTTTGTAAGCCTTATTTCGATAAAAAAAAGACGTGGGATTTTAAAACACTAGATCGAACTGTAAGCATAGACCATAACACAGCATGGTTTTATGAAATACTTGAAACGCACATGGGAACATGCAGGGGGTCAGGTATATTAAAATTGTATAATCAACAATGGAAATTAAAGCAATATGTGTTATCGCTTGCCATTCCTAATGAGGACATGAACAAGGTAAAACAGGTCATTCACTCCAATGATTCTATTGTTCAGCAGAATTATAAATTACAAGAGTAGGAATTACTCCACCCAATCAGCGATAAACATATTCGTCTCACGTGTACCACCATTGTTTCGATTGCTTGAGAACACCAATTGCGTTCCGTTTGGAGAAAACATAGGAAAGCTATCAAACACATCATCAAAGGTGATTTGTTCCAAGCCTGATCCATCCAAGTTAATCATAAATAAATTAAACTTAGGTCTTCCACCTTTTTTGCTATGATGATTGCTACAAAAAATGATTTTTTGTCCGCTTGGATGAAAAAAAGGTGCCCAATTAGCACTGCCTAAATCCGTTATTTTTTTCAAATCAGAACCATCAACATTGCACACATACAGCTCCATATTGGTGGGTTGAACTAAATCTTGAGACAAAAGATCTTTGTATTCTTTGATTTCTTCGTTAGTTTCCGGGCGGGATGATCTAAAAACAAGTTTCGTTCCATCGGGTGAGAAAAATGCCCCCCCATCATACCCTAATTCATTAGTAACTTGCTTTACATCAGAACCATCAATATTCATAGTGTATAATTCTAAATCTCCTGAACGTGTACTAGTAAACACAATTTTATCTCCTTTGGGAGATACCGTAGCTTCTGCATCATAACCTTCTCGGTTGGTTAATTTTTGAAGGATATTTCCATTCAAATCAGCCGTATATATTTCAAAGTCTTTGTATATGGGCCAAACATATTTAGCCCCTCTTGGAGGTTCAGTAGGACAATTTTCATCTCCTTCATGCGTACTAGCATAAATTATAGTCGAATCACCTGGCATAAAATAACTGCAGGTTGTTCTGCCTTTACCAGTGCTGACCAATGGTGGAATGGAATCTATCCATGATTCAGTAGTATTCGTCACATAAATCTGATCACATGGAGCATTCCATGCTGGATTTTTGGCTTGAAAAACAAGTTTTGATCCATTAAAACTAAAATAGGCCTCAGCGTTATCACCCCCAAACGTAATTTGTCGAATATTTTTAAGGTGTTTCTCCCCATCATAGCCTAGTGTATCTTTAGTATTTTCTGTTAGACTATCTTTTGATTTTGTCTTCTGGTTACCTTGTCTCGAACAACTCAAAGCTAATAAACAAAGACATATCAATCCGTAATAATTCATGATTCAATATTAACTAAATTCACCTAAACATAATACAGAAACCAATAAAAATAGAGCCTTTTTGACAAGCTTATTAATAATTTAAAAAATTCTTCACAGCAGTCCAATATTCCTCCTCATCAGGCATAGTTGACCAAAGGTTTCTACTCCCATGTTGACCATCTCCCCATTGGGGAACAAATTGTTTTCGATATGCTGACTTATGAACAGCATCATATAATTTTTCAACTTGAATACGCTCTTGCTTTGACGAAGTAAAAAAAGCAGGTGCTTCAATGCCAGATATGCTTCCCTGTACACTGATTCCAGGAAGGTATTCACCTGGACTAAATGCCAAAACTTTTTCAATATCGTCCCGTTCTGCAGCAATCATCAAAGCTAAACAAGCCGAATAAGAACTTCCCCATAAGATTACATTTCGATTATATTTATTTTTAACCCAATCAATAGCAGCTTCAACATCTGGTTTTGCATCAATAAATCGAGTAGTTTTACCCATAGTTACTGCGGACCCTACGGTTTTATTCTCTACCCCATTGATGGTCTGTCCCGAACGTTGATCGATAGCGAGTACATTATACCCCAAATCATTCAACTTTGGAGCTATTTCAATGTACTCTCCTCTACTCCAACCCGCCTGATGACAAAGTACAATGACAGGATTAGCATTGTTTGTATGATAATGATCCGCGGTAATAGTCACGCTATCCAACGATGGAAACGTCACGGTGGAAACAAATGCAGTATCTGAATCACCCGAATTGTTGGGGGTAATGTCCTCGTCCTTACATCCCCAGATATTGAAAATAGTGAAAGAAATAAAAGATAACATAGTCAGTTTTTTAATAGATTTTTTCATAATAATAAATGTATTTAAAGTTTAATTAATATCAATTTTAGCCATAGTTAATAACTATACCAAGACCTCAGAAGATTCTGACAATATTTTTAAATACCTAATGAGTAGGACTAGAGTATTTCGTATTCAAACGTAGGATGACCCGATATGCCTTGATCGTTTAAATAATCTACGAATCGGAGTTTGCACAGATAATTGGAATTGGTAGAAATCATATAGGTCATATTGGGAAGAATTTCATAGGCATTTTTATCTAAATTAAATCTTTTCCAATTCCAACCAATGACATCTCGTCTATTAGAGAGTTGAGTATCGTCAAAATCATCTAGATCTGTATTTTCAAATTCATTATTCCGAAGATAAGCAGATGCATTACCCAGTATGGCACCATAAATGGTGTAATCTTGCGATACATCATCAACCGTAATATAATCGGTGTACTTGCCTAGAGCAAGATCGTATTCATTATCCGTTGGTAAATCCACTTGGCTTTCATTGCCCAGGTGATAGTAAAATTGATCTCCATCTACTTGCTTAGTCCATTCATTCTCACCATCTAAATCTTTATATTTTAGGATAATTCCATTAGACGTTCTATCAACTTGTAGCACCATAAATCCCATCGAATTATATTCATTATCAAACCCCATGTTGACCACATAAATCTGACCTTCTAATAATTCCCATTGAGTTAAGCTATCGTTCAACTGATCAGTAAGAAAAGAAAAAGATAAGCCAGTCGTATCCTCTGTATCTTCCCAATTTGTTGACGCGTTTGCTACACTCATACTTCTGAAATAATTAATACGTATTACCTCTTGATCAATGTATAAATCCCAATCCATAGGACTCGCATTAGCAACAACATTACCTTCATCTAATGAATAAAAAACAACATCATTTTTGAATGGACCAGCATCAATAGACACAGACTGATAAATTCGAGGGCTTGGTTCTACTTTCTCCTCTTTAGGGAAACAAGAAACAAGTGTTATTAAAAATAATAGTAGAATTTTATTTGAATAATTCATATCGAATGGTCATAAAATAGGTTCTTCCCGGACTAATGGAAATAAATGAGGTACTAGGTGTATGAGCTCCCACATTGGTTGTATTCGCATTTACATTAACAACACCCAGGATATTGTGAACACCTGCTGTTGTTTTTAATCGTTTATTCAACCATGTTTTGTGAATGGTTGCATCCATCATGGTATAAGCGTCCTGTTCTTGAACATTGAAGTTTGAATTTTCCTCATCAGAAAACACGCGACTAACCGCACCAAAATGATTAAAAAAAAGGCTAAATGTAGTATTAATAGTTGACCAAGAATACCTGGGGTTAATGGCCAATTGAGGTGAGAAAAAGAAATCCTTTTTAGTACCATCTACCCCATTATAAATACCTGTATAATTAAATGAGAGATTAACCTTAAAATCTTGGTAGGCTAGATTTTGGCTCAGCCCACCACCAACAGATTGAAAAATTCCAATGTTGCCATATTTAGCTTGTATCGGACCAGTAACAATTAGCTCAATTTTATTATTAATCATATTATAAAAGGCATCTACGCTTGTAGATGATTCAAATCTACCTAGTTTGGCATACTTTGTATAAGTTCCCGTAAAAGAATTTGAAGACTCAGAAGTAAGCGAAGAATTCCCAAATACTTCATGCCTACTATCACTAAAATCCAAATACAATTCTTTCAACGAAGGAGCTCTAAACCCTCTACCATAAGCAATTTTAAGTATTTGTGAATTAGGAAGATTCACCTTGGATTGTAGCGAATACAATAAGGGAGCATCGAAAGCAGAATTATAAGCATATCTGAGTCCAGCACGAAGCAACAAGTAGGAAGTGAACTGCTTTTCGGCACTTCCAAATAGGGCAAGATCATATTGATATTGCTCGTTATCTTTGATACGGTTTCCAGTGCCTATTTCATAGTTTGCATCCAAACCAAATAGTGTCTCTATACCCCGTGATTTATTTTGATCAGGACCAAATATCACACGAAAGACCGAGGCATTAAATGTTTGAGTATCTTGTTCAGACTCACCTGGCACTTCTTGCTCTTCTAAATTTATCAAATCTTTGAGGTACTTATTTTTGATGCGTTTAAAATTATTGTTTCCCGCAATCAATTGAATGGTAGACTCACCGATTTTGTTTTCATAACTCAAACTATTGTCCATTCTTAAATTGGTATAATACTGATCAATTGCAGTCTCAGCATAAGGCAACAAGGGTAGACCCCGGTCTAACAACTTAGATCGAATAAATTCTGATCTCACATTTATCTTAGCATCATCATGTCTGTAGTTGTATTGAAGTCGAGCACTATATTGTTCTTTAGGAATCCAATCAAAGGTTCGGTCTTCATTGGATTGACTCCAACCAGTAAACATCATTCTTCCACCGCTGAATGTCAGAAAATGATTATCAAAACGATTGGATGCTGTACCAGAGACATTATACTGACCGTCTGATTCATAATTACTGTTAAGGTTGAAACGCGGCTTTGATCCATTATTTGAAGTAATCAAATTAATAGTTCCAGCAAGTGCATTGCTCCCATAAATAACAGACATAGGACCTTTTATTATTTCAATCTGTTTCATATTTTCCAAGTTGAATTGCTCTAAATCCAATTGGTTTAATAAACGACCTATCACAGGAACCCCATCTATTAGAAGTTTTACATTATCTCCACTCACACCCATCAAACTCATACCAGCAGCACCTATGGCGTTATCTCGACTTAATCGAATATTATTTTGAAATGACAATGCGTCTTTTAAATCTACAGCACCTAATTGTTCAATTTGTTGACTGGATATTTTTGAAATATTCAGAACAGTGTTCGTAAAAGACCGTTTCGAGTGAATATCTGTTACAATGACTTCATTCAGGTTATAAAAGAGTTTTGATAACTTTACCTGATAGGTTGAATTTGGAGCAACAACCATCAACTTGGGCAAATATCCTTCGGCATATATCACTATTTCTTTAGAATCCTCTATCGGTAAACTAGCCTTTCCATTTTTTGATTCTATAATAATAGAATCAGTTAATGACTCAGAATCCTGATACTGACAGCTAAATACATTTATTCTAAAACTTGTTTCAGCGTCAATAGGTTGGATAACAGCTTGTGCCCACCCAAGGGTAGGCACTGCCATTAAAAAGTATTTAAAAAATAAACCTAGATTATTCAATAATCAGTTTTTTGAAGTCAGCTCCTTTTTCAGAATTGAAACGTACGGTATAAATCCCAGAGGTAAATGATTTAGTGGAAAGTTGAATAGTTGTATTAGATGATATTTTTTCGCTAAATAATACTTTACCCTGCATGTCCAATACATCTACTAGCATTGGCGTAGATTCACGATTCGAAATATTAGTGTAAGTTCTGGCAGGGTTAGGATAAATTGAAGTGTTCAATGATATCACTCTATTAATGCTTGCACCTGATCTTACTTTTTGAGTATTGAATACAAATTTTCCTTCAGGACCTCCAACATAATCGGTAAACCATATTTTCCACATTTGACCATTTGGCAACTGTACAAAATAAGCTAGATCCTCAACCATATTATACTTGAAACTACCACGATCAAATACTTTCCAGTCATACCCTATTTCAGTAATATTGGTATCTGCCAGATTCCAATTAAGATTGTTTGTATCGTTACTCGATACATCAACTCCTTTTCTTTCTGCTATGAGACAACCAGCATTAATTTTAACACCACTCACAGCCATATTTCTAACGGTAGGACCTTGTCTAACTTCTGTAAAATATTTCGTGAATAATAAGTTCCAATCTTTAGAAAGCGGATTCCCAACAGCTATATCACGGTCAGATAAATTTGCTAGTAGGAAATTTTTTCCATTAGCCTCTGATTTATTATGCTTGTGTTTTATTAGGTTAGTTCCGTCTAAATTAGCTGTTCTAAATAAAAAATCACCTTGGGAAGTCATCTGATCTACAACCATTTTTAAAAAATCACCTGTTTGAGTTTTAATAATGAATAAACGGCTTCCGTTAATATCATGTTTGTTCATATCATAAGTGCCCCAACCATAATCTGGGTGATTGGTACCTAAATTTGAAAATGCACCATTATCCCAGGATTCTTCAGAATTGTATGAGTTAGTGAATGCGAAACCATTGGTATCAACAGTATTCCAATCATTTGTATCATTACTGTATACAAATAATTCTACACCAGCATTTTCGTTGATTATAATGCTAGCACTCATTCTAGCGGTAGATAATCCAATATCCCACTTAGAACGATCAACCGATGTTTGTTTTCCAGTCTGAAAATCATAATAAACATCCATAGTACCTGCTGAAGTAATTACTGAATCAGCATTTTGAGCTTGAACATATCCAACGGTGATAAATCCTACCGTTAGAATATGTTTTATTATATTTTTAATCATCCAGCAAAGGTGGGATGACTAATATTCACTAAATAACCAGAAAAGAAATAAAAATACCCGAAAATAAAAATGTTAAATTTGTGGTAATTTAATTACAAACAACTGACTTACTGATGATTATAACAAAAAATCAAAATTACTATAAAATTGTTGTTTAATAAATAACCCAAAAATGAATGATTTAGCTATTCAACTTCATGTTCATACTGTAACTAATAATTTATCAAGTTATCAATACCTAAAAGGTACAATCACTTTATTTTTAAATGATAGTCACGAAATCTCCATGCCTATGGGTCAAAGAAACATCCCATTACCAGCTCATGGAATCTATTTATTTTATGATCAGAATAGAAGTTTTGAATTGAAGATGAAGTCTGAACAAATGACATCCGTATGCATTCTAACACTTCCAATTAATACGCTCCACAAAATCTTAAGTCAGGGAACCGATGAGCTCAATTTTTCACAATCAGCTATTTTTGAAAAGGAACAATACCACCACTTTGAAATGGCAAGTTCTACTATTACCAGATGTGTCCATGAAGTCATTTCAAATCCGGACAATCAGCTTTTAAAAGAAGCTAAAAAGTATGCGATCTTAGATGATTATTTTAATTCATCTCGTCGTCAAACCAAGTATCAATGCCCTTTTTTAAATCAAAAGGAAAACGTCAACAAAGTACGAGCAGCAAAAGAATTTTTAATAGAGGACTTAAATAATTCGCCTACAATTAAACAAATAGCTAAGCACGTTGCCCTGAATGAGCATAACTTAAAAACAGGTTTCAAGGAAATCTATGGTAAGACTATTCACTCATTTTTAAAAGATTATAAAATGACGAAGGCTAGAGAGCTTATTCTACTTCGAGAATTTCAAATAGCTGAAATAGCCGATCAATTGGGATATACGAATGTGAGTCACTTTATAGATGCATTTAAAAAGAAATTTGGAATTACTCCTAAAAAGTTTGAATTAAGCCTACCCTGAATTTCATTATAACAACTTATACCCAAATTTCTTTTTGTTATAAAATCAGTTAGCAGTTTGTACTTTATTTGTGTAAGATTTTAAAACCGATTAAAAACACATGGAAAAAGTAGAATGCCTCATCATTGGATCGGGCCCCGCAGGATATACTGCAGCCATTTATGCTGCTAGAGCTGACATGAAACCTGTTTTATACGAGGGACTTCAACCTGGAGGACAACTAACTATTACAACTGACGTAGAAAACTATCCTGGATATCCAGATGGAATCATGGGCCCAGAAATGATGGAAAATTTCAAAAAACAGGCTGTTCGATTAGGAGCTGATGTGAGATTTGGAATGATTACTTCAGTTGTATTTAACAAAGATGGATCTAATCATCGTGTTACAGTGGACGGAACAACTGAAATCGAATGTGAGACTGTAATTATTTCAACTGGTGCTAGTGCCAAATGGTTGAATATACCCAGCGAACAAAGACTGAATGGTAGTGGTGTTTCTGCTTGTGCCGTTTGCGATGGATTCTTTTACAGAGGAGAGGATGTAGCCATTGTAGGTGCTGGAGATACTGCAGCTGAAGAGGCTAGCTATTTATCCAAGATATGCAATAAAGTATACATGTTGGTAAGAAAAGACGAAATGCGTGCATCTAAAGCTATGCAGCATCGTGTGAATAGCCTCGACAATGTTGAAATATTATACAATACTGAAACAGATGAAGTTCTAGGCGATATGACAGTAGAAGGTGTTCGAGTAATCAATAATAAGACTCAAGAAAAATCTGAGATACCCATCAAAGGATTCTTTGTAGCAATCGGACACAAGCCAAATACTGATATTTTCAAAGAGTACTTAACCATGGATGACTCTGGATATATCATCACTCATCCTGACAGCTCAAAAACAGGTAAACCTGGGGTTTTTGCTTGCGGTGATGCTCAAGATAAAATATATCGTCAGGCCGTTACTGCTGCAGGAAGTGGTTGTATGGCTGCTCTTGATGCAGAACGCTATTTGAGTGCAAGAACAATATAATAATAACTCGCCAAGAGGAGAATTACAAAACAAATATGATGTTAGATACGTCATCTCTTTTACACATTTAGCACATAGCTGCATAGCTTTTGAAATGCTATATAGTTCTTCAGAGCAGGCTATTTTAGTTATTTATTTTCTTTTAATTTGAATTTGTTTGATGTAAAATATACTCTTTAAAGTATTTACTTGCAATTAAGATAAAACCCTTTTTGGTATATTTGCGGTGTACTATTACACGGAAAACTTAAAGACTATAAAATGAATACAATATCAGAGTATGTTCCCATTCTAACTACCCTATTTTCGATTTATTTCTTTAAGGGAATTTTTCAACATTACCGATTAAAACAAGAAAAACATCTGCTTTGGTGGTCTATAGGTGTTTTAACATTTGGTTTAGGAACATTAGCCGAAAGTATAAATGTTCTATGGGGATGTAGTGAAATAAATTTTAAATATTGGTATATAGTAGGAGCATTGCTTGGAGGGTTTCCATTAGCCCAGGGGAGTGTATACTTATTGATAAAAAGGAGTTTTGCATAGAATACTACTATACTGTTTATTTTACTAATTATTATAGCATCTATTTTTGTAATTCTCTCTCCTATTGATCTGCCAGAATCGTTTAATGGTAAACTATCTGGAAAATTATTGAAATGGAATTGGGTAAGGTATTTTTCTCCTTTCATTAATATATACGCATTTATATTCTTGGTCGGCGGAGCTATATACTCTGCAATTAAATACTATAAACAAGGTGTAAAAGAAGGACCCTTTATAGGTAATATTTTCATTGCTATAGGTGGCCTACTGCCTGGTATTGGTGGTTCTTTTACTAGAATGGGGTATGTTGAAGTACTTTACATAACTGAATTTATTGGCCTAATAATAATCTACTATGGATATAAAAGGTAGGTTCAACAAGCTAATAAAACTATTAAATTAAGAGAGGCTACTAGTTCTTATACCTATAGTTTAAAATAATTTCTTCTAATCACAAACTGGTTGCAAAATTGAAAGAAAATAATTTCAATATGCTCTATTGTTTTTTATTCAATTAACGTTTTTCTATTCAATTAACAATGTATAGTTTATCAAACAATAATACTTAACTGTTCACAAACTCATATTTTTAATACTCATTATGTGACACATTTTTGCTAATTAGTTTAAGGTCAATAAATCATGAAATATTCAAGCAATGTAATTGCAGTAATATCTCTTTTGTCTATCAGCTTAGTAGCTAGTAGTTTTTTAGGCAAACAAAGCAATATAGACTCCACAATCGCTGCACCAACAATCATTGTTGACACGCTTATAAAGCCAAATCTACCAAAAAGCATCCTAGAAATAGCTGATTCAATATGTCAAGAGGCAGATGTTCCCTTTAAATTAGTTTATGAAATTGGCAAGAACGAAAGCAATTGGACTTACATCAAAAATACCAATGGAGGATCAGACTTTGGCGATCTTCAAGTCATTGACCAAACTTACTGGTATTGGTATAATCGGTTAAATTTAAAAGGAGGAAAAACACGTAAAAACTACTTAAAAGTTGGAATCTATTACCTCAAATACTTACATAACAAATACGGCTCTTGGAAGAAAGCCCGATTTGCCTACGGTAGAGGTCATTGGAGAGAACCCTATACATGGACACCACTTGAAAAGAAGTTCATGAGAAAGATTAATTTCTCAAAATATGATGCTCCCTAATTCTCGTTAAAACCATATAAACCTTTAATAGGCAATCACTTAATATTCATGGTTAAAAATATTTTTCTATTTTTGTTTAGTATCACATATAAATTATGAGCACTGAACAACCAAAAACAGAGAACCAAAAATCATCAAAAAAAGGTTCACTTGCATTATTTATTATCCTATTTATAGCCTCTCTTGCACTATCAGCATTTCTATTTTTTAAGTATGCGAAAAATGCAGCTAAAATTGAGAATCAAAACAAAGAGCTTGCCCTTGCCTATGAGGCACTCAACCTCCATGCAGACTCTCTTCAATTAGAACTAGATATAGCCATGCAGGAACTTCAAGATGAAATTAATAAGAATCTTGCACAAGAAGATTTAAAAGAGGAATTACGTATCCAACTCCACGCTAAGAAAAGTGAGTTGTCCTCCGCCTATTCAAGAATTAAGAGTTTAATTAATTCAAGTGACAACAAATCAACTGGCAGTTCTGCCATAAATACAACAACTAGAGGCAATCAAAAGAACCTATTGAATGCCAAAGGTCAAATAGGTAAACTTGTTACGCTTAACTATGAATACATTGACCGCATTGAACAACTACAAAATGACTATATCCTTGAAAAAAGCAAAAGTGATAGCACAGGATATCTTGCAAGTAAATTAAAAAATAAAAACGATAGTCTCAAGATATCAAATATCATTTTGAGGGACAAATTATCTAAGGTTAATACTATTCGAATATCTAGACTAAATGTTTTCCCAATAAGAGAAAGAAATGGACTTCAAGAAAATGTATTGAAAGCCAAAAAAACCGAGAGGCTAAAGATTAGTTTCTTAGTACAAGCGAGTGAACCTTCCGAAGAAGTAGAAAAGGAATTAATAATACGAATCATTGCACCAAACGGATCTGTACTTACTCAATACACCGATAAGTTATCCGACACAGACAAACTATTCAGTATGGCTGAAACAATGACCTATGATGGATCAGAGAAGAGTGTAGTTTATTATTATGACCAAGAGGCAAAATATAAACCTGGTATATATCAAATTGAAATCTATAATGACGACATGCTAGTTAATCAGAATGATTTCTATTTAAACTAAGTTAACTTCAATTTGATTTTGCAAAAGATCATCTAAATTTTCTCGTTTTCGTATAAGGTGAGCTTTGCCGTTGTGAATTAAGATTTCCGCTGGTCGATACCTCGAGTTGTAATTACTACTCATACTGAACCCATAGGCACCGGCATTACTTATCGCAAGCACATCTCCTACTCTCACCTCACTTAACTTTCGGTCATATCCTAATGTATCAGATTCGCAAATGTAACCTACGATGGAGTAAATACGATCTTCTCCTTGGGGATTAGACACATTTGTAATATGGTGATAGGCATCATACATCATAGGTCTTAACAAATGATTTTGACCAGAATTAACACCAGCAAAAATGGTAGATGTTGTTTGTTTTACAACATTTACATCCACGAGTAAATGCCCAGCATTACTGACAATATATTTGCCAGGCTCGAACCATAGTTGAAGATCTTTTCCATAATCTTTGCAGAAAGCCTTAAAACTATCAACTATTTTCTTTCCGATATCCTGAACATCAGTAGTGATATCACCCTCTTTATATTTCACCTTAAACCCACTACCAAAGTCCATAAATTCAAGGTTATCAAATGACTTAGCAGCCTCATAAAGTAGCGACGCACCTCTCAAAAATACCTCTGCATCCAAAATATCACTCCCTGTATGCATATGAAGTCCATTGACACGAATTCCCAAATTATCCACGATTCTTTTGATGTGAGGTACTTGGTAAATACTTATTCCAAACTTACTGTCGATATGACCAACAGATATGTGAGTATTTCCTCCAGCCATAATGTGAGGGTTCAACCGGATACAACAAGGAACCGTTCCACCATATTCATTTCCAAACCTTTCTAACGTACTTAATTCATCAATATTAATAACCAATCCGAGCTCAACAGCTTCCTTTATCTCATCAAAAGAAACACAGTTGGGAGTATATAAAATATCCTTAGGATCAAAACCTGAGCGAAGTCCAATCTTTGCTTCTTGAATACTCACCGTATCAAGCCCTGCACCCTCCTTTTGAAGAACTTTTAGAACATTGATATTTGTCAATGCTTTGCAAGCATATTTGAGGTGAACATCAACTCCTTTAAAAGCACTTTTTAACGAGTGATAATTATCTACAATCACATCTGAATTGTATACATACAAAGGAGTTCCATGATTTTTAGCCAGCTCAGCTACTGAAACACCACCAAACTCGTAACCTCTCTCAGTTAATTCCATATTATTTTTTAATCTATTAGGGTAAACTATTTTTAAAATCTAAATATCTTGACTCAAATTTATTGCCCACTTTTCCTCCTAAACTTTCCCAATGAGCGATAATTGCTTCCACTCTGTTTTCTGGATCAGGATGAGTACTTAAAAATGCAGGACCAGAAGATCCGCCACTATCTTGGATTTTTTCAAAAAATCGTGCAGCACCTCGTGCATCATACGCTTTTGGATACAGATACTCCACAGACCTCATATCTGACTCTGATTCATTAGTTCTACTATATTTTAAGTTGACTAAATTCTGAGCAATTTGAACCAACGTTCCTTTATCATCTCCTAGAAGTATACTTAAAAGAACATCTAATCCATACTGTTGTGTGAGAGCTGTAGTCGAGTGTCTCTCATCTGCATGAGCTATTTCATGACCCATCACTCCAGCAAACTGATCCTCAGAGTCAAGGTACTTTATAATGCCGGTATACACATAGATATATCCGCCAGGGGTGCAAAAAGCATTCAATATGTCATCATCATTGATGATTTTTAGCTTCCATAAGAAATCGTCCTTGTGCACTACATTGCCAGACTCCAATATGCTATCTCTAATTGCATATAAGTATGCATAAGCTTGAGGATACTTAGAACTATCAAGTATTGGATAATTGGTGGGATCTCCTTCGATTTCGGCTGCTACTTGAGCACCAAAAGCCTTATCATCTTCTAAAGAGAAGAAATTTACACCTCCTCCACCTGGCTTGTCGCCACAAGAATGAAGTAAAATTGAACTTGAGAGTAATAGGATTACACTCACCAAAAAATAAAGTTTTCTATGTTTCATGATCTTAAATAAAATAAAGTCTATAAATAATTGGGTTAAATAATTTACTAGAAGGGATAACCAATGGCAAAGTTAACAGCAGTATGATCAAAAATCCACCTATTTCTAGAAAAATGTTTTATTATCCATTTTTCATCATTTGGTAAGGATGGATCATGCAGAGAAATACCCCAATCTACTCTGAAAACGACATACGAAAAATCAAATCGGATACCTACTCCACTATTCACAGCTAGTTCTTTATAAAAACGATTAAGCTTAAACTCTCCATCAGGAAAGTTTACATCTTTACTATAATTCCAAATATTACCTGCATCAATAAAAACTGCACCATCAATCAATTTATCGATGATATCAAAACGATATTCTGCACTTCCTTGAAGAAGAACCTCCCCAGTCTTTTCGATCGTTATCGCATTACTAGAATCTCGGTATCCCCCTGGGCCAATGGTTCGAGGTCTCCAGGCTCTAAGGCTATTTCCACCACCAATAAAAAATCGACGCTCGAAAGGTAAAAATTCTGTATTTCCATAGGGAATACCAATACCCGTATTAAATCGATAAGCCAACGAATTATTTTCATCCCAGATGAATGTGTAAGATATGTCAACATCTGATCGAGCATACTGGGAGTATTTAACACCCAGAATTTCTCGATTTTTACCCGTTTTATTGGTAAATAAATCAAAATATAATGAAGCCAAATTTCCAGACAATTCAAGTGCATTAGACTTCACTTGCCAGTAGGAGCTGCTATTACTCATTTTGTTATTCCAATGTATAGTTGCTTTTGGCCCAGCAATAATGTTATTAGTCAATAGCTGACTGGTATAAAACTGACCTGAATTATCAAGCGTACTTAAAAAATCAGGATCAATCTTAGCTTGATTAATACTCAATCTGAATGGAGTTACACCAAACGAAAATTGACTTTTAGAAAAAGCATAAGTAAAGTTAAAAGGTATTACATTCCTAGTAAAATTAACATTTCGATCGTGTAAAAATGAAATATTTATCCGTGTGTTTTTTCTCGTATAAGTTTGACTCATTTTTTTTCGTTCAAAATAAATCAAGGAAGGAATTTTCAACTCAGCATTGATACTTTGTCTAAAACCATTTAACGTCCCATTATTATCCTTTCTAATTTGAGTTTCAAATGCCGTTAGCGAACTTAAACTAAACGACTCGCCACTACCAAACACATTTCGATTGTTCAACCTAAAGCTATTAGCTATACCAAAATTCTGATCAGAAGTGGATTGGACAACATCACTTCTATCGGTGTATATCGCTTGAGGCTCCCAAGTAAAGTCATGCTTTGGGGCTGTTTGAAGAATAATTTCAGCAGTCAACTTATTTGAACTATCTAGTCTTGATTGTTTAAATCGTATCGTCACAAATTCAAATAAATCCATCGAAAGTAAATTTGCATAGGTCTTCTGAACCTTTTCCGCTTGATATAATTCTCCTATTCTAAAAATGATATTTTTTGATAATGCACTGGGATTAATAAAATAACTTCCCTCGATAAATTGAATGCCTTGATGCAAAACTGTATCTGGTTGTGAAGCCTCATCTATTTTCACTAGAATTCGTTCAATGGTATGTTGTTCATGCATTTGATTTTCACTCAAATTCTGAACATTTAAAACTACATCTGCACGATTACCTCCAAAACTAGTGTCAATCTTAAAGTCAATATAAGAACTATTAAAGGTATAAAAACCGCTATTCCTGAATAACTCCGTGATCCGATTTCGTTCTTCTTCTATGTTCTGAAAATCAATACGTTGTCCTTCAAGTAATCTCTGTTTTTCTCGTCTCGACTCCAAAACATTCTTCATTACTTGAGATGGAATAGAATACTCCAACTTTCTAATTTGATGATGAGCACCCAAATTAGCATGATATACCACTTTTGCTCTTTTCTTATACAAAGACTTGGGTTTAACCGAAAAAACTACTTTGTTATTAAAAAACCCTTTTCCAAAATAAAAATCGGATAGTTTTTGAGCTGAAATTTTAATCTTACTAGAATCGATCAAAACTGGGGGTTCTCCTACCTTCTCTGCTAATCGTCGAAGAGCTCGTTGTTTTTTTCGAATTCCAAGTCCTTTATTTCCATATTGGTATGCCCAAAGATGAAATTTAATAAATCCCAATAATTCACGATTTGGCTTTTGTTTAAGGTTCTTGTCTTCATCAGATAAATCAACTCCATGCACATCTCCACGATCAATCTTATTGCTAACCAATAATTGCTCCCCCTCCGGAACAATACGGGTAATATGACAAGCAGTCAAACTCAAAAAACACCAAAGTGTCAGACAATATTTTAGTTTTGTGTTCAAATAGGATCAAATCATTGCTCAGCAAAGTTAAAATAAAACAATACCAGCAGCTTCATTTCAAAAAGTTCAGGCAAAAGTATGGTCTATTTATGGTTGAAGGACTAAAATCCGTCAATGAATTAATTCAAAGCCAGTGGCCCATCGAATCCATTGTATGCTCCACCTCTTTTGAAGGAAACATTGACTCACAAGATTCAAACGACATTTTTTTGGTTACTCCCAAGGAATTTGAATCCATTTCTCAGCAAAAAAATCCTCAAGGAGTTCTAGCTATTGCCCAGTTTCATGATTTAGATTTAGAAGAAACACCATGGCAAATAGCTTTGGACGAAATAAATAATCCTGGCAACTTGGGCACCATCATTCGCATAGCGGATTGGTATGGCGTCAATACTATCTATTGCAGTCAAAATACGGTCGATCTATACAACAATAAAGTTATTCAATCCAGTATGGGTTCTTTCTTAAGGGTTCAATTAAAATATGGAAACCTCCAAGAATTATTAAATCAAAAAGATGTATTTGCTACAGTGCTAAATGGAAAAAATATTCGAACCCTAACCAAAACAGAACAAGGTGTTTTATTAATGGGTAATGAAGCCAATGGCATCTCAAAATCATTGATCGAAAACCTAGCCCACACCCCCATCACTATTCCAGGCAATCTTCAGACAGAAAGCCTTAATGCGGCTATGGCAACTGCTATATGCTGTGAACGTTTGTTGGGTTAGAAACCCCATACTACACTAAAACTATTTTTTATCCCTACCTTTGCACTGAAATATAGCAGCGGAGCAGTCTGGATTTATACCTCATGTCGAAAAATGCTCATTTGCTAATTAATAAATTATAAAATGAGTACATTTAAAGAAATGGGCTTAAAATCAGAGATTTTAAGTGCCATCACAGACTTAGGCTACGAAACACCTACGCCTATTCAAAAACTTGCCTTACCTAAGGTATTAGAATCCAAGCAGGATTTAATTGCATTTGCACAAACCGGAACAGGAAAAACAGCTGCGTTCAGCTTGCCTATCCTCAATCAAATTGATCCGAGCGAAAAAGGCATTAAATGCATCGTCTTAAGTCCTACACGAGAGCTAGGCCTTCAAATTGCTGAAGATATCAAGAGTTATTCAAAAAATATGCCTGGCTTCAAAGCCGTAGCAGTTTATGGTGGTGCAGACATCAACCAACAGATACGAAAATTAGAGCGTGGTTGCGATGTTGTTGTTGGAACACCAGGAAGAACACTTGACCTCATCAAGCGAAATCGCCTCAATCTTGAAGGAGTTCAATACTTAGTATTGGACGAAGCAGATGAAATGTTGAGCATGGGATTTGCAGAGGACTTGGATGCCATTTTAGCCAATACTCCACAAGACAAACAAACGTTATTGTTTTCTGCTACCATGCCACCTGACATGGTAAAACTGAGTAAAAAATACATGACAGACCCTGCAGAAATATCTGCAGGAAGTAAGCAACAAGCCAACACTAATGTAACCCACCAATACTACAAGATCAATTCTAGGGATCGATACCCCTCACTTAAGCGAGCTGTGGATATAGCACCAGATATCTATGGTATTATCTTTTGTAGAACACGAGCGGAAACTAAGGAAGTTGCTGAGAGACTTGCAGAGGATGGCTATAATACGGATGCACTTCATGGAGATCTGTCTCAAGCACAACGAGACTATGTCATGAATCGCTTCAGAAACCGTCAGTTGCAATTATTAGTAGCTACCGATGTTGCGGCTAGAGGTTTGGATGTCAACGAGCTCACCCATGTAATCAATTTCAAATTGCCAGATGAAGATGCCGTATATGTGCATCGAAGTGGTAGAACAGGTAGAGCAGCAAACGTAGGAATATCATTGTCGCTACTTACTGCAAAAGAAGAAAACAGATTACGTTATCTTGAAAAAAAGATTGGTAGAAAATTTGAAAAAGTTTTAATACCCAACGGACAAGAAATTTGCGAAAAGCAACTATTTAGTCTGATCGACAATATCAAAGAGACTGAAATAGCCAACAGTCATATCGATGGATTCTTACCTCAAATATTTGAGATGTTCAAAGACATGACTAAAGAAGAAGTCCTGAAAAAGATTGTTTCTACTGAGTTTAATCGATTCTTAGAATATTACCGAGATGCACCTGACCTGAATAAAACATCAGATAAAAGAGAACGAGAGCGAAATAAAGAAAAGAACAATGGAAGAGATCACGATGATCGTGGTGAAAGAAGAAACCGAAGAGAAAGGCGTGAACATAAAACGGCTGCTCACATGACCCGCTATTTTATTAATCAAGGGAAGAAAGACGGCTTTAGTCCCAAATTACTCATGGGAATGATTAATTCTCACATGGGTGGATTATCGCCAGAAATTGGTCAAATCGAAATCATGAAAATGTTCTCATTTTTTGAAATGGAATCTGGGCATACCACTGATCTTCAGAAAGCTGCCAAACAAATGGAATTCAATGGACGGGAAGTTGCGATTGAAGAAAGCTCTCCAAGACCTGAAGGTGGTGGTGACCGAAAAGAAAAACGAAGCAAACGAAGAGATCGAGGCAACGATCACCGCGGGGGTAACAATCGAGGTAGACGTCGTGAAAGTAGTGGTAGCCACGGGGCTAAACGTCGAAGAAGATACTAACGCATCACTCCTCGAGCATTAAGGCTTCTCCTGTAAGCACGAGCATTTTTCCGATGTTGTACTGCACTTGCTGTAAAGTTATGATAATAGGACGCATCAGGCCTAGCACACATGAATATAAAATTGTGTTTTTTAGGACTTATGCTTGCCAAAATTGCTCGTTTATCTGGAGAAAATATGGGTCCTGGAGGCAATCCTTTGTTAAGGTATGTATTATAGGGGTGTGGCGTTTTTAAATCCCGGTTCAAAACTCGTCTTCTACCCTCTCTTCCAACTACATAGAGCACGGTTGGATCTGCTTGGAGTAAAATTCCTTTTTTCAGTCGATTTAAATATAACCCTGCTATAGTCGGCATTTCATTCACATGAATGGCTTCTGCGTCAACAATACTTCCAAGAACACATGCTTCTTTAGTGGTTAATCCCAATGATTTGGCTTTGGCTTGACGATCAGGTGACCAAAATGTATTGTATTCATACAAAAATCGTTGGACAATATCATCTGCTGAAAGAGCCCAATTGAAATGATAATGATCTGCAAGAAAAATACACCACTTATTTTCATCAGTAAACCCATTTTGTTGAACCCAATCTTCATTCATCGCCTCAATTAATTCTTCTTTATTGGGTTCTAAACTAGCGACTAAGTGATCCATTATCTGAGCTCTAGTCATTTCTATATCTACCTTGACTATCACTTTATCCCAGTTTCCATTTCTTATTTTCCGAATGAGCTGTACATTGGTAGAGCGGCCATCTATCTTATATCGGCCAGGTTTGAATGTATTGGACAAATTCATCTTTTGAGCTGCCAAATCAAAGGTCTTTACGTTCTTTACAATCTTATGGTTAATCAATCCCTCTCGCACAGTCATGTAGGTATCATCATGACGGATGTAAAAATAAACTCCATCACTGGAAGGAGTCGTGTTTACGGCAAAAAACACATAATAACCTGCTGACAAGCAAAGCATAGCCATGATTAAAAGTATGCCGACATATTTTCGAGTCTTTTTATTCAAATCTGTTCGTTATAAAACGCAAATAAAGTAAACTTAAATATTAGTTTTGCCTTTAATAACATGAATATTGCAATTATCGGTTATGGTAAAATGGGTAAATCCATTGAAATGATAGCATTAGAACGTGGGCACGATATTGTGGCTAAAATTGATTCTGATGATTTTTCATCACTAGATTTAAAAAATGCCGATGTAGCTATTGAGTTTTCTCAACCCGATGTTGCCGTTGAGAATATTAAAAAATGCTTTGAAGCTAACATCCCTGTTGTCGTTGGCACAACTGGATGGTATGATCAATACAATGAAATATACAAAATTGCAGAAGAAACTGGGCAATCTTTGTTCACTGCTACTAACTTTAGTATTGGAGTAAACATACTCTTTCACATCAACAAAAAACTAGCAGAAGTAATGGATCAATTCTCTCAATACGATGTTTATATGACAGAGACGCACCATTTAGAGAAAAAAGATCACCCTAGTGGTACGGCTAGCACGCTAGCAGAAGACATTACAAACGCTATTGATAGAAAAACAAGCTATGTTGGTCGTTTAAATGAACCTTATAACGAGCAATCATCGTTAGCGTTGCATATTGATTGTAAAAGAGAAAAGAATATTCCTGGATATCATCAAATCACTTACATTAGCGATATTGACGAAATATCCATCCAACACAATGCAAAGAACAGAAAAGGGTTTACAATGGGTGCACTCATTGCTGCCGAGTGGGTTCATGATAAAAAAGGAGTGTTCACTATGAAAGATTTATTAAAATTTTAAAACCATGAAAATTAACTTAAAAGAAGATTGGAAATTACTCAGTAAAAGAGCTGCGATATTTTATGTAGTGTTTAGTGTAATCAACCTGATTACATTTATACTATTGTTTACTCAAACTGATGCAGGCTTTGTATCATCCATCATATATTACCTGTTTTGGCAAATTGCCATATGGGTATACTACATGTTTCGCTATAAAAGACGAAATAAAATGAAGGGTGGAGAATGGCTGGATGCGGCCATGTTTGCTGTTATTGCAGCTACATTAATTCGAACATTTTTTATTGAAGCCTACCAGATTCCAACTTCATCTATGGAAAAATCCTTGCTTAGAGGTGATTTTCTTTTTGTGAGTAAAATGAATTACGGACCTCGAATACCCATGACTCCAATTTCATTTCCATTTGTGCATCAGGAACTCCCTATAATTGGTGGCAAGGCATATTCTGAAGCTCTCAAACTTCCTTTTTATAGACTACCAGGATTTCAAAAAATTAAGAACAATGATGTGGTGGTTTTCAACTACCCTGGTGAAGATGACTTCCCAGTTGATAAAAAGACCAATTATATCAAACGTTGCATCGCTATTGCTGGAGATAGTCTATCAATCAAAAATGGTAAAGTATATGTGAATAATAAATTAGCCGACGTTGCTGTTCACGGTCAAACCAGTTATCGTGTAAACACATCAAACGTATTGGATCGCAGAACTTTAGAAAGAATTGATGTTTCGGAGTATGGTTACAATCAGTATTTAGCAGGATACGAAATGTGGATGACTCGATACAATAAAGAAGAGGTCTCAAAATTACCTGGTGTTATCGAAATATTACCCGGTATTGATAAAAAAGGCAACTACCCCGAAATATTCCCACACATTCCTGAACAACTCCCTTGGAGCAGAGATAACTATGGTAGCGTCTATGTTCCTAAACGAGGGGATGTTTTGAAACTTGACTCAAAAACTATTTGGATTTATAAAGACCTAATCAAAAAATACGAAGGCAATAAAAGCTATACTATTGAGAACGATAAAGCATACATTGATGGTCAAGAAATCACAGAATATGAAGTTCAAATGGATTATTACTTTATGATGGGAGACAACAGGCACCGAAGTGCCGATTCTCGTTATTGGGGATTTGTTCCAGAAGATCACGTGGTTGGAAAAGCTTTGTTCATTTGGATGAGTATAGAGCAAGATGGTATCTACGGAGGTAGACATAAAAATATATTCAGCAGAATTCGCTGGAGCAGACTTTTTAATCGAATACACTAGTGAGCAACACCCATAAATTACGTATTATTTTTATGGGTAATCCAGAGTTTGCCCGTTACCATCTGGAGAAAATATTAACTGAGGGATTTAATGTAGTAGCTGTTATTTCTGCACCTGATAAACCAGGTGGAAGAGGTATGAAAATTCAATCTACACCGGTTACTAACTTTGCGAAGTCCAAAAGCATCCCTTGCCTTCAGCCCACCAACTTAAAGAACAAAGATTTCCAGATAAAAATTCAATCTTATAAAGCTGATATACAAGTAGTTATCGCGTTCCGAATGTTGCCCGAGTCAGTATGGAATATGCCACCACTCGGAACAATTAATCTACATGCGTCATTACTTCCTCAATATCGTGGTGCAGCCCCTATCAATTGGGCGATTATCAATGGTGAAAAAAAATCAGGCGTAACCACCTTCCGATTAAAACATGAAATAGACACTGGTGGTATTCTTTTACAAAAGGAATGCTCAATTAATTCAAACGACACTGCAGGTACACTACATGACAAATTGATGGTATTAGGTGCTGATACTATGATTGAAACTCTCCAAAGAATTTCGGATCAATCCATAGAAGAAACTCCACAAAAAGAATCCAATAATTTGAAAAATGCCCCAAAACTATTCACGCACAACACGCAGATAAATTGGTATATGCCTGGAGAAAAAATATTAAATTTAATCAAAGGTCTTCATCCCTCCCCTATTGCACATACCTTATTAGATGAAAAAAAACTTCAAGTGTATTCTGCTTCATTTACACCCCGAAATCATAATCATCCTTCGGGAACTTTCTTTTCTGATCAGAAAAAATATTTAGCAGTCAGCATACCCAATGGCTATGTCTACTTGGAAGAAATAAAAATGCAAGGTAAACGACAAATGAAGGTAATTGACTTCCTAAACGGTAATATTATAAATGGTTTAGAGCCAATTAAATAGGTAAGATTAGTATATTATTTTTCATAATAATGCTTCAATTATTACACCGTACTATTTGGACACAATTTAACTACCTTTGCACTCCAATAAATCATGTGGGAGAAGATATCCAACACCATTTTAAGAAATAGACTTTCTCTAATTCTCTTTCTTGTAATCTCTACTGTCTTGATGGTATACAAAACCACTCAAGTACAAATGGCTTATGATAACCCGAAGTTCATCCCTGACAAGGATGCTGGCATGATTGCCTATCAAGAGTTCAAAGAAATCTTTGGTGATGATGGCAGTGTAATGGTAGTCGGTATTGAGTCTGATAAAATTTTTGAGCTTGATTTTTTTAATGACTGGTATGACATCACTCATCAATTAGACACCACTCAAAATATCAAACAGGTGATTTCTTTAGCCAATTTAATCACCCTATCTAAAGAGTCTAGCTATCAATATTTTGAAGGAGATTCTTTTGAAACAAGTGTATTTTCACCTCACCAATTTATCACTGAAAAACCAAAAACTCAATTTGAATTAGATAGCATTTATCAATCCGTGAAGAATCTTCGTTTCTACGAAGGACTTCTGTTTAATGATACTTCTGACTTTGCTTTAATGGCAATCACCTTAGACAAAGCAATTTTAGATACTAAGGAAAGGGTAGGTTTTGTCAATGATATTCAAGAGAATATATCATCCGTGTGCTCCCAATATGGCATCGAGGCACATTACTCTGGATTACCTTTCATACGAACTAAAATGTCTCAAATGATCAAACAAGAGCTTGTTCGTTTCACAGTGGTATCCATGATACTGACATCTTTAATTCTTTTGTTCTTCTTTCGAAGTTTTCCTACGATTGCATTCTCTCTACTAACCGTTGTCATTGGTGTTATTTGGTGTCTTGGAATTCTTGTCTTATTGGGGTATAAAATTACCATGTTCATTGGTCTTTTGCCGCCACTCATCGTAGTTATTGGTATAGCCAATTGCATTTACTTGCTCAATAAATACCATGACGAATATCGTTCTCACGAAAATAAGATTAAAGCCCTTCAACGAGTCATCTCCAAGGTAGGGCGGGCTGTTTTATTCACTAACCTCACGACGGCTGTTGGATTTGGTGTATTTACCCTAACAGGTAGTACTGTTTTACAAGAATTTGGGTTGACAGCCTTTTTATCCATCATGGCTGTATTTGTCATATCGATAATATTAATTCCAGTACTATTTAGTTTTCTTCCAGCTCCTAATACGAGACAAACCAAACACCTAGACTACAAGTTTTTAAATAAATTAATTGATAAAATTTCGTTTACTGTATTACACCATAGAAAATGGGTATATCTAACGACCATTCTCATAGTAATAGGTTCATTTATAGGGATGGCTCTTCTCAAAAATGTAGGATATATGGTGGATGATATTTCAAAGCAAGATAAACTCTATCTAGATTTAAAGTTTTTTGAAAAAAACGTCAATGGAGTAATGCCATTTGAAATCATTGTCGATTCAAAAAAACCTCAAGGTATTTTTGATGTTCGGACGCTCATGAAGATTAATATGCTTGAGCGAAAAATACAAGAATATCCAGAATTTTCACGTCCAGTAAGTATTTCTAAAACCATGAAATTTTTGAATCAGGCTTATTTTGACGGAGATCCTAGAAGGTTCAGAACTCCAAGTGTACTTGATTTAGGAAATATCATGAGTGCTATTCCAAAGAGTGAAACCAATGATGATCTTATTCATAGTCTGATAAATGATGATAATAGTAAAGCTAGAATCAGTGTTCAAATGGCCGATGTAGGAAGTGTTCGCATTAAAGAATTACAACAAGAAATTGGAAATATCGCAGATACCATCTTCAATTATCAAAAAAATATAGAAGATATTTTTACAGATTCGATCGTAGCTGTTGAACTCATTGATTCAGCTACGAATTTGTTTGACACAACCTATTTCTCAACTCAAGTTATAAGCTATAACCCAGTTGATAGTAGTCGGATAATTGATGTGTCCATTACTGGAACCAGCATTATTTTTCTTAAAGGAAACGATTATCTGATCAGTAACTTACTCATGAGTTTAATCATTGCTTTCATCATCATATCGCTACTCATGGCAAGTATTTTTAAATCATTGCGAATGATTATAATATCCATGCTACCCAACCTAATACCCTTATTATTTACGGCTGGAATCATGGGATATTTTGGAGTTAACTTCAAACCAAGTACAGTTCTTGTTTTTAGTGTTGCGTTTGGAATAGCTGTTGATTTCTCCATACACTTTCTCACCAAATACAAAATCGAATTAAAAAATTCATCTTCCATATCAGCTGCAGTTGCAAGTGTTCAAAAAGAGATCAGCACTAGCATGATTTACACGGCAGTTATCCTATTCTTCGGATTTATCATTTTTATTTTTTCAGATTTTGGAGGAACGATAGCACTAGGTTTATTTACCGCAATTACATTATTCATTGCACTCTTATCAAACTTGATATTGCTTCCATCCTTGCTCCTATCTTATGACATTGCACAAGAAAAAAAGAAGTCATAAATTTACTCTTAGCAAAAAATTAGTAAACAAGCCAGGTATTCCGACATTTTTCTTGAGGTAAAATATTACCTTTGCCACCTTCATATAGATTGGAAATACGTTTATGTCGAAAGGTCATTCATATCCGCAATACAAACAACTCAACCTCTCTTCATTAGAAAAAGATGTTTTAGGTTTTTGGAAAGAAAATTCAATTTTCAAAAAAAGTATTGAAAATCGACAAGGTAAAGAAACCTTTGTTTTTTATGAGGGACCTCCATCTGCTAATGGAATGCCTGGTATTCATCATGTTATCAGCCGAAGTATCAAAGATGTATTTTGCCGATACAAGACCTTACAAGGATTCAGAGTAGATCGAAAAGCGGGTTGGGATACGCATGGTCTTCCTGTTGAACTACAAGTAGAAAAATCATTAGGAATAACCAAAGAGGATATTGGAACTAAAATATCCGTTGAAGATTACAATAAGGCATGCCGAAAAGATGTACTAAAATTTAAAGATAAATGGGACGAACTCACAGAAAAAATTGGCTACTGGGTGGATTTAGACAACCCATATATCACCTATGATAATGAGTACATAGAATCGGTTTGGAATTTATTGAAAAGACTCCACGACAAAGGATATTTGTATAAAGGGCATACAATTCAACCATTTTCACCAGCAGCTGGTACTGGACTTAGCTCTCATGAGTTGAATCAACCAGGCACCTACAAAAATGTAAAGGATACCACTATTGTTGCTCAATTTCAATTGGAACAACCCAATACAGTTGGGTTAGATTTTGATTGGGGTGAAACCTATTGTCTAGCATGGACGACTACACCTTGGACCTTACCGAGTAATACAGCACTGGGTATAGGACCCAAAATTGACTACACCTTAGTTAAGACCTACAATCCATATACATTTGATAAAATCACGGTAGTATTAGCTTCTAAGTTGGTTGAAAAATACTTTCCATCTAAGAATAAAGACATTAAATTAACCGATTATCGTGAGGGAGATAAGGTCGTTCCTTTTGAGCTAATAAAAGAAATTAAGGGGTCAGAATTAGTTGGTCAAAAGTATCATCAACTCATGCCATACCAACAACCTAAAGATGGTAAAGCATTTGAGATAATCGCTGCCAACTTTGTGACTACTGAAGATGGTACTGGTATTGTTCATTTGGCACCTAGCTTCGGCTCAGATGACTACATTGCCGCAAAACAGAATAACATTGGTTCGCTAACCCTTGTAGATCGAGAAGGTAAGTTTGTTGATGGAGTAGGTGAATTTTCAGGACTTTACGTTAAAAACTACAAAGAAGAAAATGAAAAGGCAGATGGATACATGACTACCGATGTAAAAATTGCCATTCGACTCAAAACAGACAATAAAGCCTTTAAGGTTGAAAAATACGAGCATAGTTACCCCCATTGTTGGAGAACTGACAAACCTATCCTCTACTATCCTTTAGAAAGTTGGTTTATTAAAACAACTGCTGTTAAAGATCGTCTGATTGAATTAAACAAAACCATTAATTGGAAACCAGCTAGTACAGGAGAAGGTCGATTCGGAAATTGGTTAGAAAATTTAGTGGATTGGAACCTAAGTCGAAGTAGATATTGGGGTACTCCACTTCCAATTTGGAAAACAAAAGATGGAAAGGAGTCAATATGCATTGGATCAATTGAAGAATTAAAAAATGAAGTATCCAAGTCTGTTGACGCTGGATTGATGAGTAATAACACAATTACATCTGAATTTGACTTACATCGACCATATATAGATGACATCATATTAGTAGCTCACAATGGAGAAGCTATGTACCGTGAAACTGACTTAATCGATGTCTGGTTTGATTCTGGAGCCATGCCTTTTGCTCAGCTCCACTACCCCTTTGAAAACCAAGACCAAATTAATAATAACACCAATTATCCTGCTGACTTTATTGCTGAAGGTGTAGATCAAACACGTGGATGGTTTTTCACCTTACATGCTATCTCTGTCATGTTAAATGATTCTGTTGCATACAAAAATGTAGTTGCAAATGGGCTCGTACTAGACAAAGAAGGTAATAAAATGTCAAAACGTCTTGGCAATACCATCGATCCTTTCATGGCCGTTGAAAAGTATGGTGCTGATGCTATTCGTTGGTATATGCTTAGCAATGCTGCTCCCTGGGATAATCTTAAGTTTGATTTGGATGGTGTAACCGAGACACAACGAAAGTTTTTTGGAACACTCCATAATACCTATGGATTCTACGCCTTATATGCCAATATTGATGAATTTAAAAATGAGCATGATGAAATTCCAATTGACCATCGCACAGAGCTCGACCAATGGATTTTAAGTAAGCTAAATTCATTATCGAAAATGGTAGAAGATACCATGGATGACTATGAGCCCACAAAAGCAACTCGTGCTATTCAAAGTTTTGTAATCAACGACTTAAGTAATTGGTACATCAGACTGAATCGTCGTCGTTTTTGGAAAGGAGAATTAACATCAGATAAGATTGCAGCATACCAAACATTGAATACATGTCTTGTCAATGTGGCAAAATTAATGTGTAGCTTCAGTCCTTTCTATGCAGACAATCTTTATAAAGATTTGACCTTTTCAGACGAATCTGTTCATCTGCAAGACTTTCCTAAAGCTAACCACGATTTAATTAATCCAGAATTAGAAAGTCAGATAGCCATTTCACAAGACATCACATCTCTCATACTTCGTATTCGAAAAGCAGAAGGTATTAAAGTTCGTCAACCTTTAAATAAAGCAATTATTCCTGCACTCAATGCTGAATTTAGTGACCAATTAAAACGGGTTGAAAAACTCATTAAGTCGGAGGTAAATATTAAAGAAATTGAAATCATCGACAAGGATTCTTCTGTAATTAAAAAATCTGCCAAACCCAATTTTAAATCTCTTGGTAAAAAAGTAGGAAAAGATATGAAAGTTGTTTCAAATCAAATCTTCAGTTTTACCAATGATAACATCTCAAAACTAGAAAGTGGTAAGTCTATCGAAATAACTGCAGAAGACAGAACCTATGATATCATTTTAGAGGACATTGAAATTAAAACAACAGAAATCCCTGGATGGCAAATAATTAGCGACAATAATTATACTGTTGCACTTGACTTAGAACTAACTACAGAACTAAAAAATGAGGGTATTGCACGTGAATTTGTAAATAAAGTTCAAAACCTGAGAAAAGAGAAAGATTTCCAAGTAACCGATAAGATCAATGTTACAATTGACAATCACCCTTACATTAAAGATGCAATTGAATCTCACAATGAATATATTTGTGGAGAGATTCTTGCTAAGGCAATAATATTGAATGACGATATGGATACCTCTGATGAGGTAGATATTGACACTCACCAAATTCAAATCAAATTAACTAAATAAAACATTATGAAAGAATCGTTAAGATACAGTGATGCAGATTTAGCAGAGTTCAAAGAAATCATTTTGAAGAAATTAGAGTCTGCCAAAGAAGAATACAATTACTTACGTAAGCAAATCAGATCTGAAAATGAGAATGGAACTGACGATACTGCAAGTGCATATGTAGCAATCGATGATGGAAGTGCATCACAGCAAAAAGAAAGCACTGGTCAACTAGCTGCACGTCAGCAGAAGTTTATTGAAAATCTTGAAAATGCTCTCGTAAGGATTGAAAATAAAACTTACGGTATATGTAGAGTAACTGGTAATTTAATCAGTAGAGAGCGTCTAAGAGCTGTTCCTCATACAACTCAAAGTATGGAAGCAAAAAAGAATCAATATCGTTAATTCTTTGGAATCTATCTCATACGTTAACCAGAAAAGGCAAGCTCTATATGTTGTCTTGACAGTCATGATCATATTGGTGCTTGACCATTGGTTAAAATTTCATATTAAAACAACCTACACATTAGGAGAAAGTAAAACAATCTTTCCTAATTGGTTTGAAATACATTTTACAGAAAATCCAGGAATGGCATTCGGATTAACCCTTGGAGGGAAATGGGGTAAAATTGTTCTTACTTTATTTAGAATTATTGCATCCGGAGTCATCATTATTTACATCAGAGGTTTGATAAAAGAAGGAATAAAATCCATAACTGTTATTTTAATTTCGTTGATTCTTGCTGGAGCTATTGGAAACATTATTGACTCTATTCTGTACGGTTACTTTTTTGAAGAAAGTACCTACCACGCTGTTGCAAAATTTTTGCACGATGGCAATGGTTATGCTCCGTTATTTATGGGTAAAGTCGTAGATATGCTTTATTTTCCATTAATAGATACTCATTGGCCTGAATGGGTACCCATTATTGGTGGAAACCGATTCCAGTTCTTCAGACCTGTATTTAATATAGCCGATGCTGCAATAAGTATTGGTGTCTTTACAGTTCTTATTTTTAGGAATCGATTATTTCCTCAGGCCAAGACAGAGTCTAGCCAAATAGAGCAAGACTAATTGATCCCACTATTGCTTAGTTTCTTTGTCTTTTTTATCTCCAAATACAGGTTTAAAAATATAATATACACCAACAAATACAATGAGGGTAACTACTACCTCAGAAATGCCCCAAAATAGGGCAGGTGCATCAGGTGCTCGTTGAACACTATCTATCGCTTGAAGAATAAACATATTTATCTTTCTTCATCATCATTTTCGGAATATGAATCAGGCTCTGGTTTTGGGGGTGTTACTAATACCTTGTAAAAAAAATATCCTGTAATGATAGTAACCGACACTTGAACAACTATCATCAATATTAATGCTGAACTACTCATATTATTTATTTAATTTTTGTTTTCGTAATTTGGATGCATGCCTCACCATTAATGCAAGACCGATAAATGTACCTAGAAGAAGTAATCGAGACATATCAACATAAAATACGGTAGTAAAACTACCATCAATTAACCAACTTGCATCTTCTCCAATATGTAAAATCTTACCAATAATACTACTCTTATCTAGTACCCAATCTCCATTAATAGCTGCCTCCCAATCATTGTCTTTTGGTGTAAATAATGAAGCAAGGAAAATAACTAAGATGAATAATGGAGTCACCCATTTAATAATAAATTTATAAATATTGGGCACTTTGATATCAGCACCATAATTAATTTCATCCCAACCTTTGTCCATGCCAAAAACCCAAGCAAATAAAATTACTTCTGCTAAGGCAAAAACAACAAGAGAAACGGTACCCGTCCAATAATCATATTCATCAAATACACCATATTCAAAAAAGAAAATCGTTGGTAATGCTAACAAGAATATGAATATACCCAATGTCCATGAGGCTTTATTACGAGACCAATCAAATTCATCCTGTACAAAACCCATCCAAGGAGTCCCCATGGCTAATGAAGATGTAATTCCAGCAAAGAACAACAAGCCAAACCATGCTACTCCAGCAACAACAGAAATAACATGCCCCCATTGATCAAACAAATAAGGCATAGTCTTAAAGGCCATCATAAATCCAGCATTTTCTTTTACCCAATCAAGTCCTAAAAATCCTACTGCAATAGGAATAACAACGGATGCTCCGAGAACGATCTCTACAAAACCATTCATCCAACCAGCACTCATTGCATTAAGAGCAATATCATCCCGTTTTTTTACATATGAAGAATAGCAGACGATGGTTCCCATACCCACTGAAAGAGTAAAGAAGATTTGACCAGCCGCTTCTAGCCATACCTTTGGATTCCATAAACTATCGTATTGTGGAGACCATAAAAAATCCATACCAATATGTGAGTTGCAATCAGTACATTTACCTGTGTCACCCATTGTAAAGGCCATGAAAGCTAAGAAAGCACCAAATGCAATAAGCATGGGCATCGCTATTTTAGCTACCTTTTCTATTCCTCCACTCAAACCCTTAGATAATATATAAATATTAATAACTAGAGTAACCGTAAAGGCAAGCAGGGCAATAATTGGAATGTTAACTCCACCACTAATGTCCACATATTGATCAAAAACTTGACCAACTTTGGCAATATCCATTCCTAAAAAATCTCCTTTAAGCGACTTTATAGTGTAGGTCAATGTCCATGATTCAATATAAGTGTAATAGGACATGACTCCAATATTTGTGAAAATCCCAAAAACACCAAAATACTTCCAAAGACTCTTTTTAGTCATATTATCAAGGATAAATGGTGTACTGTGATCACCTTTTGATCCCCCGTACCTTCCCATGCTCCATTCAACCCATAAAAGTGGAATCCCCATCAATAAAAAGCTAATGATATATGGAATGATGAAAGCTCCACCACCATTTTCGACGGCTTTTACAGGAAAACGCAGAAAATTACCTAGTCCTACGGCATTCCCTGCCATAGCCAAAATAAGACCTACTCTACTTCCCCAAGACTCTGTTGACTTACTCATAATTATTTGTTGTGCAATATGGCTAAAATTTGAAGAATGCCCAAATTTTATCGCACACGCTTGGCCGAGTAATACGAATGGGATTGCTCTCCTGTTTCTGAATTGAATATTCCATCCTTATTTAGCTTATCAATACGAACCATCCCGTGTGAATGGATGATTTGACCATTGCCCATAAATATGCCCACATGAGTCACCCGATCGTCGCTATCAAAGAAGACTAAATCTCCCTCAAATAAATCCTTGAATGCAACGGGTTTACCTTTTTTCTGTTGCTTTGAAGCGTCTCTAGGTAACTGAATAGCTAGGCATTTATAGACCACTTGTACAAAACCTGAACAATCGATACCAGAAAAGTGTCTACCACCCCACAAATAAGGAACTCCCATAAAGAGTTTTGCTAATTCTACGGTATTGGAACGGTTTTCAGAATCAATATCATCTTTAAATTCTGACCCCATTGAGCTTATTAAAGGTTGAGTTGTAAATTGATTTACAGAATGTCGAATTAAATTCGTTTGTATATTTTTATTGGTCTTTAGATCGTGAGATTCAATATTATAAATACTGGATTTACTTAGCCAGCCCTCATAACCATCATAATCCATTCGGATAAGCGACCATTCTTCACGTTGCTCAAGAATAACGTATGTCTCACCAAAAAGTAGTTGACTAACCATTTCTGAGCTACTTTTAGGATTAGCTCTTAAAGGGATTTGAGAAAGATGACAAATACCCCTTGTCATAATTAAATATGAAGTTTAGCTTTTCTGGCTAAAAGCTGATCCTCAGACTCCACTCGATCTGGATCTGGAACACAACAATCAACCGGACAGACTGCTGCACATTGAGGTTCTTCATGAAAACCTTTGCACTCTGTGCACTTATCAGGTACAATGTAATAAACCTCATCAGAAACAGGCTGTTGAATAGAATCAACTGCTACCTCTTCACCTGTTTCTAGCTGATATGTCCCTTTTACGCCCGTCCCGTCTCCAATTTTCCATTCAGCACCTGCCTCATAAATGGCAGTATTGGGACATTCAGGCTCACAAGCACCACAGTTAATACATTCATCTGTTATGATAATTGCCATTTTGCAAAGGAAAACTATTTGATTGAAACTATTTAGTTATTTTATAGCTAATCTTTTAGACTGTCCAATATTTCACCTAGTTGATCTGATTCAATATAGTCAGGCTGTTTTTCTTGAATTTTATCTAGCCAATATATGATGTTCTGTTTATTTCCTAATTGAATATATAAGTTGAAATAGGTCATCCAAATGGACAAATTATCAGGGTCTAATTGATATGCACGATTAGCATATTTTTTAGCACTCGAATATTGTTTTTTTAACGTGCATATTTTAGCTAAACTATTTAATATTGTAGCATTATCTCTAAATTCATTCAATAATTGATTACCAAATATGTTGGCCTTATCTAATAACCCATTAGCAATATATCGCTTTAACAATTGTATGCAAAACATTTGATTTGTAGGCTCTAATTCATAAGCATTTTCTGTATAAAAAATAGCCTGACTTAATTGATTAATCCTAGCATAGCTCTCCCCCATCATAAAACTCTGCCAAGCATCAAGCTCACCATATTCAAAAGTCAGTTGAGTTGCCTTTTCATATTCCTCCACTAGGTAATAATATTTCAACCATAAATGAGGATAATCGTTACTCAATAACATCTCTCGGGCCTTATCAATGTAAAAAGGATTTTTATCAAACTTTTCCCAATATTCTAAATAAGCTAGAATTTGATGTTCAATTTTAGGCTGCGGATTATTCACTGCATATAAGCCAACTAATTTTTGCATTTGACTTACATTGTATTTCTTTTCTTGAGGTTTTCTAATGTAGTGGTCATGTACACTTACATGCGGAATATCCTCAGAGCTACTTGGAGGCATATGGCATGAAACACAGTTATGGTTAGCTTCAATTAATTGTTCTGTTGAGGTCGTACAATCTTTTTTTGCATGACATTGGGCACAAGCTGTATTATATACTTCAGTACCTGTAATCTTAACACTTACATGAGGATTATGACAAGATATACAAGTGAACTTCAAATCGGAGGTGTTCGATTTAGTAAAGCATTTGCTCATTTGGAATCTTTGAGAATGATTAGCCATATCAAATTGAGATTGGTCTCCTTCATATTCTGGTAAGTAAATCTCGAAGATATCACTCAGCCTCATTCCTGGTTTAAAGTCTGTAAACTTCTTGCCCTCTTTTAGGAGATTTAAACCTTGTAGATGGCAACGCTGACACAAATCAATTTGTCGATCCCAAGAAAGTTTGGCTGGATTAACAATCGTAGGATCAATCTCGTTTCTTACGTCTACACCCTGATCATTCAATCGTTGATTAACATGCAATTCACCTGGACCATGACATCGTTCACAATCTATCCCATTGCCGATAGTCTTAAACTTAAACTGCGAATTATCGGCTAAATTTGGCATTGAATTATGGCAGCTGATGCATTCTGAATTTAAAATTCGACTAAACCGAGAATTATTTCCTCCTTCAAAACCAGGAGCAAGATCCCACTTCTGCTTTTGTACATAAAAAGTGATTGGTGCTTGATATAAGTATCCATTCTCTTCTAAAAGATGTGAATTTGTGTGCTGCCCACTTCCTACAATATAATTAATCTCTTGGGTTAACTGGTGTATTGTATCTTGACCTAATAGTCTAAATTCTTTGATGTATAACCTTTCATTTTCCCAAAAAGGATAATAATGCATGTCAGAAAAAGAATCATAAACCTGATGATTAACCCCAAACAAAGCCGAGGACTTCTGGCGGGTAGCCGAGTCAAATGATAGCCCCATTCCTGTATGTATAAATGTTTGATGCTTATCTTGGTGACAAGTAGCACATGTTTCTATACCAACATATTCAACACTATCCGCGTGATTCTTATAGAAAAAATCGGTAGAAGAATTCTGAGGATTATTAGAACAATACAATAGCACGGCGACTAATACAAATAGCCCCAACAAAACAGCTAGTTTTTTGAATCGATATTTTAACCGTACTTGGCTTGCCACGCTAACATACCACCAAGTAGATTTCTAACATTTTTGAACCCTTGGCGAATCATAAACTCTTTTGCAGCAGCACTTCTACCACCTGATTTACAATGAACTACAACTTCTTTTTCCATCCAATCATCTAAATCATCAATAGCCCCTTGCAATGAACCTAATGGAATAAGTTTTCCATTGATGTTAAAATCTTTATACTCCCAATCCTCACGAACATCGATTAATAAAAAATCTTCTTTATTATCAATTTTCTGCTTTAGCTCTTCGATTGTTATATCTTCCATGATTACTTCTTAACTTTTTTGAATTATCAGTTTAGTTATTTTAAAACGCTTTGAATTATCACTCAAAAATACAAAGTAGGCACCCTCTTTCAAACTAGAGACATCCAAATTAGAATTATTCCAAAATTCAAGAACTTGTTTGCCTTGAAGATCATATATACGAATCGATGAGAATACTTTTGATAAATGCACAATGTTATTTGCTGGATTTGGATACACTTTAACTGAATTATCAGTCAAAACCAGCTTCTTTTCAGAAGCATATATTTCTCTCGATGTACCAAAATGAGGTCTCATCATCAACGTACCACTTGGCAAATCATCGTTACTCCAGCTTCCAAAAGTTTTATAGTAGATATTTTGATTGGTTTTGTCTGGAGTCTTTGAATAGCCATAATTTTTATCCCAACCAACATTGAGATTATACATACTTTCTTGCTTCCAACCAATGTAATACTTACCTGGAGATAAAATTAGTGTCGTATCTAAATAGTGGGGTGTGAATGTCCTCCAATCATTAACAGAAGAATAAGTCGGTGAAAGTTCATCAGATTCATAAATAACATCGTCAAAAGTACCAGAATTAACACCTGATAATTCTTTCCATATTCTATACGTAAATCTTTTTCTTGAAACATCAAATACCGCCTCATTGAAATAAGTAGCAATAGCATAGAGGGTATCTTCTTTAGTTAAATCAAAACCATAGGCAATTTGACCTTCAATATTACTTGGATTCGTGTTTTGATCAAATCCAAACCCTTGCTCAGCAGTACCATCATCATAAGCATAAAAATCAGCAAACTCTTGAGTAAATAGGATACTATCGTTTTGTTTATAATCATTAGCTACCCCATTTTCTCTAACTTCTATTAGACGATTAATAACAATGGGTTGATTACCCGTTAATCCAATAAATGATGAGTATGATGGTAAATTTCTAACCGCAGAGGATTGTGCTCCTATATTTTTGGTGCTATTTATAAACTCTGTACTAGCTATTATAGTTCCATCATAGGTTGCCTGATGTCTTATTTGAAGTGCTTTAGGATCTTTGTATAAGTTTGATAACCTCAGATGTATAGAATCCGCTATTTGAGTATTGGGGTCTTCACTAAAATGTGCATAAGGCATTTGAGTAAAAGATTTCAATAAGGGTGATGGAACATTTTGAATTGCATAGTCATTGTAAGAATCATCTGTACTTGAGCGATCCTTGTCAAGTAAGATATAATCGATATGCCACTGATTTGCGTTTCCAACCTGTCGTGTATAAGTAGTAAACATAAATTGAAAACCCTGGTGTAAATAATTATCATCTAAAATTGGGATACTCACATGTTTAAATTCTGCTGTAGCAGCTTGACCACCAACACTCCAAACTTTAATCCAAAGATTATTAGATGCTCTAAACCATAGTTTTAATGAGTCCTCACCATTCAAATGATATCCTAAACCATTGGGTTGATAAAAAAAACTAAAAACCATTGAATCGGATATTGCATAAAAAGACCCGGTACTATCTTTTAAATTAATCGGCTGACTAATCAGACTATCTCCAGGAGCACTATAATCCTTGTTAATTGTATTATTATATGGATTTCCTTCAGAGTCAAGTCCATCAAAAGTGGCTACATTAATTGTTGGAGGATGATAGGGAAAATGATTATTCACATAGACCTGATTATTCAGCCACCTCAGACTATCTGGGTAGAGATTACTTTCTGAAAAATCATCAAAAAATGGTAATTCTAAGGTATCCCTTTTACCAAACTTATTTTTAATATTTGGTTGAAATGAATAATTAGGATTTTCTTTCAAAAAACTATGAATGGATCGATTATTTTTTATTGGATAGGTACAAACTTGACCATACAACAATGAAAAACCAATGATAAATAAAAAGCTAACTGAACCTCTTCTAACCTGTTTTAAAACTCCCATAACAAAAAAACGCATTTTTATTTTTTAAAGTGTTTATTGAAAATTAATCCTACATTTCATCTTCTGGATTCATGTATTCTTGAATATCTGAACTATCTGAATCTGCAAATCCATACACCCCTATAACTAGATCAATAACTGAATTGCGTTCAACTTCAGTTTCAGATTTTATAGGGATAGTTGTCCCTGGATAATATTGGGCTAATATGGGCTGATCATTTTCAGTTTTAACAGAAGGTGATATTCGCTCGGTTATTTTACCAATTTTTAAGTGCTTCCTAATTAAAATATTTCGAGCTTGCGAAAGTGAAGTTTTATTAGCTAAATCAGGCACCTTAACCATTGGTACTGAATTAATATTAATCACTAAATAGACCTTCCTACCTGGCTTAACCTTTGTACCAGCAACAGGATTTTGATTAATAACAGCTAACTTTTCTACACCGTCTTTATATACAGTATCCGTAACTTCACCAACCAGATCAGACTCACTCAAAAGATCAAGTGCATCATCAGCATCAAGACCGCTCAAATCCGCTACTTCAATCAAAAGACTATCATGATTAGTATAGATATTTAAGTACCATAAAGTACCAAACGCAATCAAAATAGAAAGGAAAGATATGAACCCAAAATGAATTAGAATTTTTTTCATTTTTAATTTAATTTCAAAGCTATAATAATTGACTCGCAATATACTAGGTACGAATAACTTTAATAATAGAAATAAATTTCTAATTAAATTACCTTTCTAGAAGTTTCAGAATAGTCCACGCTGCTTCTTCTCCTTTATGGCCATGAGTTCCACCTGCACGTTCTAAAGCTTGTTGTTGGTTAGAAGTGGTTAATACACCAAAGCCTATAGGTATATTCTTTTCTATAGTAATTTTAGATATTCCGTTGGCCACGGCATCACAAATAAAATTAAAATGAGGCGTTTCACCCTGAATCACAACTCCAATACAAATAATTGCATCCATACCTTCATTAGCTAATTTATTAGCAGCATATATAAGTTCATAAGAACCTGGCACATCCCAAACTGTAATATTTTCAGTTGGAATACCTGCAACAGCAAGTGTGTCTAGTGCTCCTGATTTTAATTTGGAAGTTATCTCACCGTTCCACATAGCTGTAACAACTCCTATCTTTAAATTGGTATGTGGCAAGTTTATCTTATTGCCTAAAAAATCTTGATTAGCATAGTCTGCCATAGAATCCTATTGACTAGCTTGTTTAGCTTCTGCACGAGCAATAAGAGCTTTTACAAGTTCAGCCTGTCTAGAGTTAGGATAAGATTCATCAATCTCAGAATATGCTTCAATAGCATCATTAAAAGAACCGGCTTGTTCAAAAGCTCCCCCAGCCTTTAATAAAGCATATGGAGTAGTCAACTGGTTATCACGTTTATTGGCAGCAGTCATATAAGTTTTTCCTGCTTTTTCGTAATCTTCCATTTCAGAATAACAATCGCCTTGCAAGGTTATTACTTGTGCAGCCATTATTTCATCATCCATAGATACGTCACTTAGGTAATCCAATGCCTCATCGTATTTACCTTGTTCTAGCAAAATTCTACCCGCATAGTACGATGCCTGGTTTCCAATTTTTGTTGATCCAAACTCATCTGCAATGTCAATCATTCCTAAATGAACTCCATCTCCCATTAAAGCTTTATCAAGAGAATCTAAACCAAAATATCGCTCTGACATGAAAAAACTATCTGCAGCTTCCATCTCCTGCTCAGGTTTGTAAACATTATTATAATAATATATACCTCCAGCTAAAATAATCAGTACTATTCCAGCTGCTATTGCATTATTTTTATGTTTCTCAAAAAACTGAACAAATAATTCTATTCCTTGATTCTCTGTGGTTTGTTCTTCTGTATTCATTTTAATAAATGGGTTGCAAAAATAGAGTTATTCTACGATAAAGGGGTAATCTGTTTCGTACACATCTTTGTAAATTTCATCTGGACTAGGTAAAGGTGAGTTATCTGCAAATTCAACGGATGCTTGCACTTCAGCTTCCACGCTTAATTCAATCTCTTCCAACTCTTTTTCAGTTAAAAATTTAGATTTAATAATAGTCGCTTTTACCACCTCAATTGGGTCAACTTTTCGGTATTCTTCTACTTCGTCCTTTGTTCGGTATTTAGCTGGATCACTCATTGAATGCCCTCTATACCGATATGTTTTAAGTTCAACAAAAGTTGGTCCGCCACCTTTTCTGGCACGATCAGCGGTTCTCTTCATACTCTCATGAACAGCCTCACAACTCATCCCATCAACTTGCTCTGCATTCATCTCATAGGATGATGCCATTTTATAAATATCTGTAACATTGGTCGTTCTTTCTACAGATGTACCCATTGCATAATTGTTATTCTCACAAATAAATACTATGGGTAAATTCCAAACCATTGCCATGTTAAATGTTTCGTGTAAAGCTCCTTGTCTGACAGCACCATCACCCATGTAGCAGAAACAAACATTGTCTGTTCCCTTATATTGTTCGGCTAATGCAATACCTGCACCTAGTGGGATTTGACCACCTACAATACCGTGACCACCAAAAAAGTTATGCTCTTTTGAAAACATATGCATACTTCCTCCTTTTCCTTTACTACAACCGTCTATTCTTCCGAATAATTCAGCCATAACTTCATTTGCTGGAATCCCCATTGCAAGAGCGTGACCATGATCTCTATATGCAGTAATTACTTTATCTCCATCCTTTTTTGCAGAGACCATTCCTGCAACAACAGCTTCTTGGCCGATGTATAGGTGACAGAATCCACGAATTTTATTTTGACCATACATTTGAGCTGACTTTTCCTCAAATCTTCTGATTAGTAACATTAACCTATACCAATCAATATAAGTTTTTTTAGTGTGCTTTGCTTTTGCCATTTTATATTTGGTGCGGCAAAAATAACAATTTTAATTGCTCAATTTACACACTTGAAAGTACAAAAATTATCTTTAGTCTTTTTTAAGAATCACACCGACTTAAGTCTTGAGATGGAAGAGGTAACAGCTATTGTTGGACTGAATGGCGTAGGAAAAACTTCGGTGCTAGATGCCATTCACTTTTTGTGCCTCGGAAAGTCTTATTTTTCCTCTACTGACGTGCAATGCATTCAAACCAACAAACTTCAATCTGGGATATTAGCAGAAATAGAAAATCAAGACCAATTTGACTTAAAAGTTAAATTGAAACGAGGAGCAAGAAAAATTATTGAAAAAAATAACATTCCCTATAAACACATCTCAGAACATATTGGACAATTTTTAGCTGTGGTAATTGCTCCCAATGACATTGAACTCATCTACGGAACAAATGATAAAAGAAGGTCATTTACTAATCAGATTGTTAGTCAAGTTGACCATGAACACCTGCAAACACTCGTTAAATACAATAAACTTATTGAGCATCGGAATAAACACCTAAAAGAAGATGCAGTTGATCTAGCTCTGATTCAAACATTGGATGATCAAATTGAACCTCTTGCAAATTCAATATTCAAAACTCGAACTACATTTTTTGAAGAATTTAGCTCTTACTTTAAATCAAAATACCATCAATTATCAGATAATAAGGAACATATTAAGCTAACCTACAACAGTCAACTTTCTGAAAAAACCTATACTGAATTAGTAAATATAAACAGAGCTAAAGATATTGCTATACGAAGAAGTTCAAGCGGGATTCACAAAGATGAAATTGAAATTGAACTCGACAACTTTAGCTTAAAAAAATATGGCTCACAAGGCCAAATTAAATCTGGGCTTATTGCTTTGAAATTAGCAGAATTTGAGTATTTAAAGGATAAAAAAGAATGGACTCCAATTCTTCTATTAGATGATATTTTCGAGAAAATTGACGAAGAACGATCCAAAGTGCTTACACAGATTATTAAAAATGGTAACTTTGGACAAATATTTATTACGGATACAAATTCCTCAAGGTTAAAATCATTTTGTGAGGAAATAGGTAAACCATTCAAAACCATTACACTTAATTAATTGAAAGAAGAAAAATCCATCAAAGACCTTTTGTCTACCGTATTTAAATCCTACAATCAAGGTTATAAATACGAAGAAACCAGTGTTATTAATAGCTGGGAACAGATTGTAGGAACTATGATTGCAAAAAAAACTTCTAAAATATTCATTAACAAAAAGGTTTTGTACTTGACGCTGTCATCTCCTGCACTAAAAAATGAACTGAGGTATCACAAACTCGTACTCATTGACAAAATCAATGATTTTGCCAAACAAAAAATAATTAACGATATAAATTTCTATTAAAATGACACACAAAATTGCTCCTTCAATCTTAGCTGCTGATTTTGCTAATCTTCAAAAAGACATTGAAATGGTCAATGCAAGTGAGGCTGATTGGTTTCATATTGATATAATGGATGGAGCCTTTGTTCCCAATATATCTTTTGGTTTCCCCGTAATGAAAGCCATAAATAAGCATGCAACCAAACCTTTGGATGTCCATCTAATGATATCAAATCCTGATCAATATTTAGAACAATGTGCAGACAATGGAGCTGAAGTAATTACTGTTCATTATGAGGCATGCACTCACCTCCACCGTACATTAAATGCTATTAAAGAATTAGGTTGTTTGGCTGGGGTAGCGATAAATCCACATACACCTGTTCATTTATTAAATGATGTTTTTAAGGAAATTGATTTAATCTGCTTAATGAGTGTAAATCCGGGTTTCGGGGGACAATCATTCATCGAAAATACATATATGAAGCTTCAACAACTCAATAGTATTTGTCAGATAAAAAATCACCAACCATTTATTGAGGTAGATGGTGGAGTAAATACTGAGAATTACCAAAAGTTATTAGAGTGTGGTGCCAATGTGCTTGTTGCGGGAAGTTCTGTTTTTTCAAGTACGAACCCCACTGAAACTATCCTCGCATTAAAACAATAGTTAACATACGATCACGTTACTATTCTTTTGAAATCACATTTACTAACCATATCTTTTCTTTTTTACAGTGTGATTGGTTTGTCTCAATCATACATAAACGGAAAGGTCTGGGATGCCGATAAAGCTCCCATATCAAATGCTTTCATTAAAATCAAAGGGACAGCAATTTCCACCTATTCAACTATTGATGGCAACTATACAATTAGTGTCCCCTCAAATGAAGTTTTAGTCGTACAAGTATCTGTATCAACTGAAACGATTGAAAAGAAAATCGGACCATTTTCAGCTAATAAAAAATATCAGCAAAACTTTAATATCAAATCTTCTATTTCTCTTGAAACTGCCGTTGTTATTGGAGACAAAAATAGAGGTCGTCCCCTCATTAAAATTGACCCCAAAAAATTAGAATATTTTTCAAACACTGCAGGGTTTGAGCAGAAATTAAAACTAATTGGCATGGGAATTAGTTCAAGTGGAGGAGAATTATCCTCAGGCTATAGCGTTCGTGGAGGAAATTTTGACGAAAATCTTGTTTATGTCAATGATATTGAGGTATATCGTCCTTTTCTTGTTCGCAGTGGCCAACAAGAAGGATTAAGTGTCATTAACCCTGACATGGTTGACCGAGTTGAATTCTCTGCGGGTGGATTTCAAGCAAAATATGGAGACAAACTCTCTTCTGTACTAGACATCAAATATCGAGAGCCCGACTCATTTAGGTTCACTATGCAAGCTAGTATACTCGGTTCGAGTCTTCACCTTGAAAACAGAACCAAAAATAAACGCCTTAGCTACTTGATTGGTGCACGATTCAGAGCAAACCAATATTTACTTGGAAGTTTAGATGTTCAAGGTGACTACAAGCCTATATTTTTTGACGTACAGACATTACTCAAATACCGCTTGAACTCTAATCTAAGTCTTTCATATCTGAGTACACTCTCTCGAAATAGATACCTAGTGTCTCCACAAAGTCAGCAAACAAGTTTTGGAAATGTTAATAGTGCTATCAGCCTTTTTATTGCTTTTGGAGGCAACGAACTTATGCAGTATACTACTTGGATGAATGCACTGAGTTTGGATTATAAACCCAAGAAAAACATTGCTTTAAAATTCAATACTTCTTCCTATACAACCTCCGAAAGAGAGCACTTTACCGTTGAGGGAGCTTATCGTCTTTCAGAATTAGAGACTAATTTTGGATCCGATGACTTTGCAAACGAAAAAGCTCTGTTAGGTATCGGTTATTTTATTGATCATGCACGGAATGATCTTGAGGCACAAGTATACTCTGCTACACATAAAGGAAAATATGTTCGAAAAAATGCCACACTACAATGGGGAGTTGGATTTAAGAATGAACGAATATCTGATCGACTTAAAGAGTGGAGATATAATGACAGCAGTGAATACAACATAACCACCATCAATCAGCAAAATAAACCTGAAATTATATTGGATGAATTCTTGAAGGCTAATATAAACATTCAGAGTTATCGTATTAACGGGTACATTCAAAATAGTCAATACATTAGCAAAGCATCGAATACCAAAATAACCTATGGTTTACGAACAAATTATTGGAATTATAACCAAGAAAATGTCGTTAGTCCAAGGTTGCAATACTCATGGGAACCCAATAAAAGATATAATGATAGCACAAAGTTAAAATACAGCAATATCGATACCATTCAAGTAAAGAGAGATTGGCTTTTGCGTTTTGCTAGTGGTTACTACTATCAACCCCCATTTTACAGAGAGCTAAGGAGATTAGATGGCACACTCAATCCATCCATTAAAGCTCAACGGTCCATTCATTTTGTCTTTGGTGGAGACATGAACTTTGAAGCATGGGGAAGACCATTTAAATTCATGAGTGAATTATACTACAAACATCAAGATCAAATGATTCCTTATGTGGTAGATAATGTTAGAATACGATATTTAGCCGAAAATAGCTCTCAAGGATATGCTACAGGAATTGATGCACGGGTCAATGGTGAATTTGTTGAAGGCATAGAATCCTGGTTTAATCTTTCAATACTCCAAACCAAAGAACGTCTATATTACACAGATAATGACGGCAATGAACAACTCAGTGACTGGTTAAGAAGACCCACAGATCAACGGGTAAACTTCTCTATAATGTTTCAAGATGAGCTTCCAAGTAATCCAAGCTATAAACTAAATTTAAGCTTGATTTACGGATCAAAGATGCCTTTTTTCTTCAATGCAGAAAATCGCCAAAACCCTGGATTCAAAATACCCGCATATCGAAGAGTTGATATTGGGTTTTCGAAAATACTCCTAGACAAAAATTCCAAAAGACGTTCTTTAAAATTCAAGAATATTGAATCCCTTTGGGCAAGTCTAGAAGTGTTTAATCTTTTACAAGTAAACAATACCATTTCATACGTATTAGTTAAAGACTTCTCCAATAATGTATACGGAGTACCTAACTTCTTGACAGGCAGAAGACTCAACTTCCGATTTATTCTAAAAATTTAGGATAATTATCAATCTGAATTGAATCTGATTTTAGCACCACTTCACAAATTAGTGGATTTACTTTGGCAAATTTCAATACTATACGATCTCCAGGGAGCTTAACTACTTCATTAAATAATACATCCATTCGCTTGATGTATTCATTTTGATTCACTTCATAATTAATGATCAATCTATCAAGCGAACTTCTTTCAAAATCAATTTTAGCGGTGGTATATTCAAAGTCATTGTTTAAAAAGTATGATTTTCTTGCATAATTCAGCGTTGAAACACTTACTATACCCAGTATAAAAATAGCGACAAAAGAAAAAGCAATCCATCGCTCAAAGTTGAATTTTATGGGTTGGTGTAACGATTTTGTAGTCAAATACGTATATGCTTCATTAGCAGAGACTGCTAACGTACCTCCATAAATAAAATAGCCCACTACTGCACATATATATGCATTTGCTGAGAAATTAAGAAAGTAATTCGAAAACATCACTTGAAGTCCCCAAATTAAAAAAACGGCAATACCAATGAGCCTAAACGGAAAAGGAAAAACAGAGAGACTCTTCTCATATTTTTCTTTGATTTTAATTTTACGTGCCTCCTCAAGTCTCCACTTTCGCTCATCTACGGTTAGTGAGTTCCAATAAGTATTCTTTTTAGATTTGGACTTTCCTGACTGACTTTTTAACCGATTGATTTCAATCAAATAAGCTAATTTCAGTTGTCTGTCATAATTGTCTTTAGAATTTTGTGTTCCTAAAAAATCTTTTGCGAGATTAAGGTATTTCGTCAACTCCTCAGCATCGGGGTCTGAGCTTATATCTGGGTGATATTGTTTGATTAGTTTCTTATAAGCAACTTTAACTACATCAACAGATGCATAATTTTCCAGACCTAGTATTTTGTAGTAATTTATCAATAGTAAGCTCCAAATTAAAGGACTATTATTAATTTAAACCACTGTAAGTTAAAATTGATTTTATTAATAAACCTTAAAATTAAAAATTAACTCATTCCTATAAAACGTTAACATAAGGGATTACATTTGAAAAGTATGAACTTACGTCAAGAATCAATGTTGAAAGAAGGATCATTGTCTAACAAAGTAATTTGGGTTACCGGCGGAGGCACAGGATTGGGAAAATCAATGGTCGAATCATTTGTAAACTTGGGAGCTAAAGTGGCTATTTCTGGTAGGAGGCTCAAAAAACTAGAAGAAGCACAGAAAGAAATCTCAGAAGAAAAAATATTCCCCGTGGTTTGTGATGTTCGTGAAAGTGGACAAGTGGAAAATGCTTTAAATCAAATTATTGACCATTTTGGCACCTGTAATGGATTGGTAAATAATGCCGCAGGAAACTTTATCAGTCCTACTGAACGGTTAAGCCATCGAGCATTTGACATTATACTAGACATTGTTCTTAAAGGTAGTAAAAACTGCACTTTAAGTTGTGGGAAATATTGGATAAAAAATGAGATTCCTGGTCATGTATTAAATATTGTCACTACCTATGCTTCAACAGGAAGTGGGTACGTGGTACCCAGTGCTATGGCAAAAGCTGGTGTATTAGCAATGACTAGAAGTTTAGCTGTAGAATGGGCTAAATATGGTCAAAGACATAATGCAATCGCTCCAGGGCCCTTTCCAACAAAAGGGGCTTGGGACCGTTTATTTCCAAAGGAGATGTCTGGAAAAGTGAATCTGGAAAATAGAATTCCATTACGTAGAATGGGAGAACACATGGAGTTAACGAATCTTGCATCATACTTAATGTCTGATTATTCGGGCTATATCAATGGTGAAGTAGTAACCATTGACGGCGGAGAATGGCTCCAAGGTGCAGGTCAGTTCAATCAAATGGAAGCTATCTCCAAAGAAGAGTGGGACATGTTAGAAAAGATCATAAGGTCTAATCAGAAAAAATCATGAATTGAATTTTAAAAACTAGGGTAGTTAACAATTCACCTCTGGTAGTGAAGTTTAAATCGAAATATAACAAAATATTTGCTCACAAAGTGAAGTTAAATTACAATTGAATAAAAATAACCCCTAACCAATAAATAAAAATATACATGAGATTATCTCCTACAAAAAATAAAGTCATTGTCCTCGCATTTTTGATTGGTCTAGTATTTATCTATCAAGAAAGCATAACTTACACAGGAGGGGCACCTGGAGGTTACAGTAACGCTCCTAGTGAATCTAATTGTACAAGTTGCCATGGGGGTTCACTCCAAACAAGTGGAACAAACTTCAACAATATGAGTCTGACTAATAACTTTACCGGAGGAGGTTACATACCTGATAGCACTTATACACTGACGTTGAACTACACCCACGCAGGAAAAAATAAATTCGGCTATCAATTAACATGCTTGGATAACACCAATAAAATGGCTGGTAGTTTTAGTACTATATCGGGGAATAATAAATCATTTATAAATTCCTCAACCATATCTGGCTCTACAAGAAATTACATGGGTCAAACTCGAACAGGAGCCTCAGGATCTGGTTCGGCTTCTTGGAGTTTTCAATGGAAAGCACCCGCAACAAATAAAGGAACACTTACCATCTATGCGGTTGTCAATGCTACGAACTCATCCTCGTCCACTGGTGGAGACATAATTATAGCTAAAGAATTTGATTTAGTTCCCTCTTCTTTACTGCCGAATGCAATAGCAGGAACAAATAATTCAAATCCTTGTCAAAATTCTAGCTTTCAGTTATCTGGTTCAGGCACGAATAATCCCACTTCATACGCATGGACCATCCCAGGAGGAAATCCAAGTATCTCGAATCAAAAAAATCCTAGTGTGGTTTTTACCTTTCCAGGTAAAAAGAGAGCTATCCTTACTGTAACCAATGCTAAAGGAAAGTCAGCACCTGACACTATTGATATAAATGTTCTTGAAGCTCCTAGTCCTTTTATATCTGGAGGTGCCAGTCAGGTCATATGTGATGGTGATTCTATTTTACTGAGACCCCTTACTATAGAACCAGGCGTAACCTACACTTGGAATAATGGACAAAAATCCAGTTCTATTTGGGTCAAGTCACCAGGAGATTATTTTGTTTCTGGTCTATCTACCAATGGATGTGGCAAAAAGAGTAATACTGTCAATGTGAAATTCTATGATAAACCCATTACATCACTTTCAAGTTCTGTCAAAACATCCAATGATAGCACCTGTAAGAATACAACGATTACCCTATTTTCAGATTCAACAAATTATGATAGTTTTTACTTCTACAGCTCAGGACAACTTTTAAAGAGTTCGTCCAATTATAACTATGATGTACAAATCAATTCTTCAACCACATTTGGATTACAAGTTAAGGATCAAAGAGGCTGTCTAAGTGATACTTCAACTTATGAAGTATTCACAAAAGATAAACTCCCGGCAGCTAAAATTTCTTGTCTCACAACTGCACCTGATAGCATTACCTTTTCTTGGTCCGACGATTTTATTCATGATGGTTATCAAATTAGTGTAGATGAAGGCAAAAACTGGTCATACCCTACTAGTGGAAACAATGGAAAAACTCATGAAATTGGAAGTTTAAACCCTGAAGACTCAATAACGCTGTGGGTAAGAGGAGTTGATCCAAGCCCATGTTATTACAGCGATATTGCAATTAAAAAATGCTTCTCAAAAGCATGTTCTCCGTTAGAATTTGACATTAAAGCAGATTCCAGTATCTGTTTTGGAGATTTATGGACAATTGAAATAAATGGATTGAAAGATCAAAAATATAGCATCAATTTGGACGGAGGAAGTTCATTTACTGACACGCTATTCTCTTTTAATCCTAGCATTTCTCGCGAATATGTTGTTCAAGTTCTTGACTCCTCTTATCTAACATGCCCAGTTAAAGAAGTTAAAATTTCTCTCACAGTAGATCAAATTCAGAATGCTAAATTGGAACCTATCAAGGAACTGGCCTTCTGTAATGGTGAAACAATCACATTTGTTGCAAGTGACAGTATGGATCGATGGAATTTTATTTTAAATGGCACCATGGTTCAATCTGGAAACAGCCCATCGTACACAAATAACATGATGTCCGATGGAGACAGCGTTTATGTTGTTTTTGAAAAAGGACAATGTACTGATACTTCTGAAATATTACGCGTGAATGTAGAACAAAATATTGATGCATCTTTTAATTATTCAAGAAATCAATCAGAGTACTCATTTACACCCACTATAAGCTCTTTCGAAACTTATTTATGGAACTTTGGCGATGGAAGTCCAATTTCTAAGGATATTTCCCCTACTCATAGTTTCAAAACTAGTGAGGGTAAAGATGTGAACGTAGTTTTAACTGTTATCACTTCTAATCAATGTACTGAGGATAGCACACAACTGATCTCTTTACCCATTTTTAGTGGGCTAAATGAATTCAATACAATTGGTGTAAATATTTATCCAAATCCAATTAATCATAAACTTTACCTTGAACATAAACTTGGTCGTAATTTAAGAGTGATTATTAGAACGATGGAGGGGAAATTTATTCAAGAAAACATCATTGATAAACCACTTAGTCAGATCAAATTAAATGATCTGGAATCAGGAATGTATATTCTTGAGGTTATTGATCAAAATAATCAATGGTCTACCTCTATAATAAAGAGATGATTTAAATTTTAATGAAGACCAATTCGGCCTTTTATCTTTTCAAAATTTCTATGCAATAAAGAGTCTCTAACAACCTTATTTTCTAAGTTTTGAATTTGCTTAATGGGTAATTTTGGCTGTCCAGCATCAATCCATGCAGAGTACCAAAAACAACCAATCATATAGATTGCTTTTTTCATTCGGCGTTCAACCATGTGATTAAGCAAAATATGGTAGGAGTTTGAAAACTCTCTGCTATATACTTTTACTGTTGTCGCTCCTCTTGGTTCAAAAGAATACTTTATATGTGTTGTTTTTGAGGTTAAATCCTTCTCTAATTGTAACACAGTATCTTGAGCAGAAAAACTATCTTCTATCGCTTTCCAAATTGACAAAAGAGGTTTATGTATATATTGAGCATTGCCCACAAAAAAATTATAATCCGACAAAAAGATCTCTGGAAGCCTTGATTCCCAAAGTCCGTGTATTCCATGTTGATTAGTTAATTGTCCACTATAATTTTCAGTAGTATGCAAAGGCACATGAGCATCAGCAATATAATGCCCTATATCCGCACTTAATTTTAAAATCTGTTTGTAGTCATGGTCTTTCATCGCTTGGGTTAACCAATACTTAACTTTTAAAATATGCCATGGAACAATCCCATGATCAATCAATACTTTTTCACCATATAAAACCTTAGCACTATCCCAATAAAAGTGGCAACGTGTCTATGGGAACACTAGACTCATAATAATCAACATCGATATAATGTCTAGGTGACTCTTCATCCACAACATAACGCCTTTGATCAGGACGAACTGCCAATTCTCTAATAACATCAATATTTGCCTTGTAAAAGCCAAACATCTCGGATGGTAGAGTAAAGCATGCGTGATAATTAATCTCTTTATGGGCAAAAAAGCCCCATGGTGATGACGAAAAGCAATAAATTGAAATAAAGAAAGTAAATAAAATTCTCATAGACCCCAAAGGTAATTTCATCTAACAAAACTTAACTGAGAAAAAATGTCAGGTTAATCCCTTTTTTTGTATATGTACTGAATATGAGTTTTCAGATTTTCTTGGTCATCAATATCCGTTGAATTCCAATATTCATCTTCATAATCATCATGGTCATCATCAATTGGAGGTGGCATTTGAGGACCTTTATTGCGATACAATATGCCAATAAAGACACCAGAGATAGCTCCTGATAAATGTCCTTCCCAAGAAATATTTTTACCAATTAATTTTCCAAATTCTGGAAATAAACCATAAATCAAGCTACCGTACAAGAATATTAATGTAAATGAAGCTGCTAACATTTCTTTATTCCGAGTAAAAAAAGAATGGGTAACGACAAAGAAAATTAGAGCATATACCAAACCACTAGCACCGATATGATTGCTACCAGGCTGCCCAATAAAAAAGAGGATTATCCCAGTAACTAAAATATTTAAAACAATAATTGAAGCTCTTTCTTCACTAAAGTTTATAAAAATAAATCCCATCGATAATAGCAGAGGAATGGAATTACTCAACAAATGGTCAAAATTTCCATGCAAAAAA
>Ga0206677_10000023_pt1 | contig 123305 bp, 153 predicted proteins | sample M130m12015metaG_FD_155475 | JGI IMG/M metagenome (GOLD analysis project Ga0206677, IMG submission 155475) | Ammonia-oxidizing marine archaeal communities from Monterey Bay, California, United States - M1 30m 12015 | ecosystem: Environmental > Aquatic > Marine > Intertidal zone | place: USA... | reverse complement strand
TAGAGATTGAACATAGGAGAAGTCAAAATTGGCTAGAAAATCAGATATACGTTTGAGGCGCTCAAACGTTGCAAATGCCGTTCCAGGTGGTGCAGACCTTAATGAAGGTGAATTAGCAATCAACACCGCTGACGGTGCTCTTTATTTTAAAAAATCAGACGGAACAATAATTACTGGACATGACGATACTATCATGCATATTGATAGTACGAATAGTCGTGTTGGTATTGGCACAACTTCACCAACTGCAGCTTTACACATATCAGGTACAAGTGCAGAACAGATTAAACTAGAAAGAACAAACCATGATACATTTAGAATAGGATTACAAAGTGCTGTAGGTTTAGGATTTCATAATGTAACAGATAGTCGTACAGAGATGATAATATCAGGCGATGGTAATGTTGGAATTGGCACGACTTCGCCAAGTAATAAATTGACTGTTGATGGCGATATAAGAATAAGAGATTCTATAGCATCATTATATTTACAAGATACAGATGGCACTAGCCAAGTAACTGAAATAAAACAGTCTGCTGGTTTTACTACAATTAGCTCAAGAAATAACACAAGTAATGGTGCTACTTTATTTACTGGATATAATGGTACAGCCACAACTGAATATGCTAGGTTTGATAGTAGTGGTAATTTATTAGTAGGGAAAACTTCAGCAAATATAGGAACTGTTGGTCACCAGTTATTATCAGACTCAGGTGGAGATTACGCAGCCCATACATCTAATGGAACTAGAGCATTACTTTTAAATCGTTTAACATCTGATGGCGAAATATTAGATTTCAGAAAAGATGGGACAAGTGTTGGAAGTATTGGTACTGTGGGTGCTGATGTAACTATAGGCACAGGAGATACTGGATTACGCTTTCGTGATGAGTTTGATGCTATACAACCTCATAACATTACTACAAACGGAACAGTTAATGGTGTTATATCTCTAGGTAAGATTGGTGCTGCGTTCAAAGACCTTCACCTTTCAGGAGTTGCGAATGCAGCAGGTTTCCAAAGTAATCAGGCAACAAATGGTTTTGGTTATGTAAACTTTGGTGATACTGACGATGCAAATATTGGTCAAATAGGTTATGACCATACAAATAACTACATGAGATTTCAGGTCAATAATACTGAAAAAATGAGAATAGACTCATCAGGCAATCTGTTGGTTGGCACTACTGATAGCAGTCTATATAACAACACAACAGGAGTAGGTGTTGCTATACACGATAATCATATACAAGTAGCAAGGTCTAGTGGTGTTCCATTATATCTTAATAGACAAACATCAGATGGTACTATTGCAGAGTTCCGCAAAGATGGCTCGCAAGTTGGAAGTATTGGTACTAGAGCAGGTGATTTAAGCATCGGAACAAACGATACAGGAATTAACTTTTGGGATGCTTCAAACAATATTATTCCTGAAAATCCAAGTACAGGAGCTGCTAGAGATGATGCGATTAATTTAGGTGCTTCAGGTGTAAGATTCAAAGACCTTCACCTTTCAGGCAGTGCTTTTATAGACACACAAACAAGATTAGGTAGTGGAAGTGCTACAACACCTGCATATTCATTTAGTGCCGACTCTGATTCAGGAATATTTAGAGCTACAACAAATGCTTTAGGGTTCACTACTGGTGGAACAGAAAGAGCAAGAATAGACTCATCAGGCAATGTTGGAATTGGTACAACTTCGCCAAAATCTTTACTAAACGTAACAGGCACAGGTGCTGATGGTGGTATTTTAACATTAGAAAATAATTCAACATCTTTAGTAACCGATAGAAAGGTTGGGCAAATACATTTTTATTCTAATGATGGCTCAACAAATGGTGCAGGTGTTAAGGCAGATATTAAGGCTATAGCAGAAAATAGTATTGGTAGTGAAATAGGTCTTGCATTTGGTACATCAGGTACTGGTTCGGCTACAGCAGTTGAGGCTATGAGAATAGACTCAGCAGGAAATGTTGGAATTGGAACGAATAACCCACAAACAAAGCTCCACGTAGAAGGAATTACTAGAATAACAGAAAGTAATAATACTGCTTTTTATGGTGGTGATTACGTTAGAGTGTTCGGTAATCAATACTATAATTTTAGAAATACGGGTGGTAGTAATATAGCTCGAATACACATGAGTGGTAGCTCTTTCTTTAATGGTGGCAATGTTGGTATCGGAACAGCTGCTCCACAACAGCAATTAACTATTGGAACTTTAGAAACCTCTTCAATTATAACCCATGGAACAGTGGGAATAAAAACAGCTTCAGATAATAAAGCCATAAATATACAAGAAAATAGTGGGTCAGAAGGCTGGGGATTCGGAGTAGATTCAAGTGGAAATTTAAATTTCTATGATAGTGCAAGTACAGACCCTTCTGTAACATTTAAAGATAATGGTGGAGTGGGTATTGGTACAAGTTCTCCTAACTCAGTACTTCATGTATCTCATGCAACCGCACCAACATTTAGACTTTCAAGAACAGGTACAGGTCAAGTTTGGGTACAATCTATAGATTCTAGTGGAAGATTCCAGTTGGCAGAAGCAGCCAGTGAAGGCGGAACACAAAATACAAGACTTCAAGTAGATGATACTGGTGAAATTACATTTAATGCTGCATACACATTCCCAACTACTATTGGTTCAGCAGGTCAAGTTCTCAAAGTTCCTACATCAGGCACTTCATTAATTTGGGGAAATGCATCTGGTGGTGGTGGCGGTTCATCTATTGAAGATAATGATGGTGATACAAAAATTCAAGTAGAAGAAACTGCTGATGAAGATATTATAAGATTTGATATTGCTGGAACACAGAAGATGTTCTTGTCTTCAACACAGTTGGGTATAACAGGCGACCTTGCAGTATCAGGTAATTTAAATATCGTAGGTGATATCAATAGTACATCGGTTACAAATCTTGATGTTACAGATAAAACAATTACAGTAGCTAATAATGCTGGAAGTGCAGCTAATGCAAATGGTGCTGGTATTGTAGTTGATACGGGTGGAACTAATCCATCACTTACATATACATCAGCTAATGACGAGTGGAACTTTAATAAAAATTTAGTAGTGGGTGGTAAAGAAACCACATCTTCTTTCCCACTTATGGTTAAATCAAATACTTCCCATCAGGCATTTCATATAGAAGAAAATAGTGGGACTGAAAGTTATCAGATAGGCGTAGATGCAGCAGGAGATTTAAATTTTTATAACTCCGGTGGTACAACTCCTATGCTTAAACTAAATGATGGAAATAATTTTATTCTTGGGCATACATCATATACTGCGCAATCATCGACGAACATTGGTGGTAATACTGATAGATTTATGGCAGTAACATCTAATACTGCAGGTCAAACAGTAGGGTATCACTTAGGTGTACAGGATGGCTCAAGAAATTCAAGAGTTAAATTATTTATGACTGATGATGCAACTGAAGCAAATAGAGCATTTGGTATTCATCAAACTTGGTCATCAGGTGGTAGTATGCCTTTTGTCATAAACATGGGCTCAAACGAAAGAATGCGTATTACCTCAGGAGGTATTGCTTTATTTGGTAAAACTGTTGCAGACAATACAACAAACGGAATAAGAATAGACGGCACTAATGATTTTGTTTCCATTGTTAGAGATGGTGATTTGCCTTTATTGCTTAATAGAAAAACTAGCGATGGCACTTTATTAGAGTTAAGAAAGGACTCAGCAACAGTTGGCTCTATTGGTAGTAGAGCTAGTGCAGTTTCTTATATGGTTCTTGACCCAAGAAGTGCAAGTAATGGTGGTGTTGGTATAGGTACAACTTCACAAGCTATAGTTCCTACTGATTACTCTGGTGCTAATGTAAACGGAACTAAAGATTTAGGAAATGCTAGTTACCAATGGAAAGACCTTCACCTTTCAAATAATATTAAAGCTCATGGTGATTCATCACCTACTCTTGATTTAAAAGACACTACTAATAATTGTAATCTTCTGGCTTACGCTCAGAACTCCACAGCAAATATTGGAACTTATAGTAATCATCCTTTAATTTTTGATACTAATAGTTCTGAACGCATGAGAATAGACTCATCAGGCAATGTTGGAATCGGAACTAGTTCGCCATCCAAGAAATTTGAAGTACATGATAATGGAAAATCCTTTAAGGTTGGAGAAAAATCTGGATATGCTGTTAGTTATGGTCCAATCATAGAAACAAACAGTGATGCTATAGTTATGCCAACTACTGTTTGGGTTAATAATAGTAATGTAAGGCTCTATAAAACTGGTACATCAGCAAGACTTCACGGTGACGGTGGTATTGAGTTTGGTGTTTATAATGGTAGCGCCGCCATAGAGGCCATGCGCATTAAAAACGATGGTAAAGTTGGTATTGGAACAACTGCTCCCGCTACAAAATTTCATGTTGCAAATGGCAGTGATACATCAGATGCTGTAAGAATAAGCGGTGGACATGCTTCAAGGTATTTGGCTGTAAAAACATTTGAAAGTAATAGTTTAGTTGGCGCGGGGATTATATTAAATGCATCCTCATCTGGTGGTGCTTTTAAATTCCAAACAACATCTACCGACAGAATGATAATAAATCATTTAGGTGATGTTGGTATCGGAACAACTTCTCCAACAAGAAAATTGCAAGTTAATGGGACAGGCAATACTGCTGTAGCTATTACATCACCAAATACAGCCTATGTTCAATTGGCTTTGGGTGATACAGATGATGATAATTATGCTCAAATAATATTGGATAACTCTTCTAATAAATTACAAATTCAAAATGGTGGCGGAGGAGTTGTAGGTAATAGAGGAATTACATTAGATAGTTCAGAAAAAGTTGGTATTGGAACATCTTCTCCAGCTCAACCTTTACACGTTAAATTTAGTGGTGATTCAGGAGTAAAAATCGAATCAGATACTAGCCATTCCTCATTATTTATTGATAGTGATACTGGTTATGGCCAATATATAAGATTTAGTGAAGCTGGTAGTAACAAGTATTGGATTAATGGAGATATTAGTGGAAGATTGTTATTTAGGCCTGGAGCTAGTGGTGTTGAAGCTAATTTAATTACATTTGATTCCACAGGCCGGGTTGGAATTGGTAAAACTACTGTTAAGGCAAAACTTCAAGTAGAAGAATATGGTATTGATACAACAACTTCATCTACTTCAGCAACGACTCAAGTGGCGATTCATACATTTCCAATTGCTGACTTTAGAAGTGCTAGGTTTACAATTCAGATTACTAATACTACAGATAGTACTTATCACTCAACAGAGATATTAGCAATCCATGATGGTACTACAGCAAACATTACAGAGTTTGGAGAAGTTCATACTGGTAGTTCGGTAGAGGCTACATTCGATGCGGATATTAGTTCTAGTAACTTTAGGTTATTGGCTACACCAACATCAATAAATAGTATGACATTTAAAGTTGTTTGTCATAGTTTGACTGTTTAGATTGTATAAATAGTAATACATAATAACATCACCGTGGAAAGTGAAACGGAGAACATATAAATGGCAACTGACCATAACTTTCGAATAAAGAACGGCCTAGAAGTAGGCGGCTCATTAATAGTCAATTCATCAGGACAGCTCGTAGCTGTCACAGCATCATCCCATATACATTATTTAGATAATGTTGAAGCCAAATTTGGTAATAGTGGCGATTTAAAAATCTATCATGATGGTAGTAATAGTTATATACATGATAATGGTACAGGTAACTTAAAAGTACGTACAAGTTCTTTTAATCTAATGAACGCTGCAAATAGCGAACTTATGATTAATGCTAGTGAAAATGGTGCAGTAACTTTATACCATAACAATTCCGACAAAATTGCTACAACCTCAACAGGCATAGATGTAACAGGTAGAATCGATTTAGATGATTCAAATACCCAACTATCTTCAGGTAGTGGAAACTCATTAAGAATAAAAACCAATTATGGCCAAACAGAAGTAGGGGCCATGAATACTAGTTGGTCTCATTTTGAAACAGATAGAGCACGATATTACTTTAATAAAGGAATTACAGTTGACACTGGTCTTATTGGCTCTTATGATGAAGATTTACAAATTCAAAGAGCGGGTACTACTAAACTAACAGTTACCACAACGGGTGTAGATATTGTTGGTGATTTAAGTATTACTGGCGATTTAAATACAGTTAATACAACAACACTTGATGTATCAGATAAAGTAATTACTGCTGGTGTTGGTGGAACTGCAGCAACAAACGATGGTGGTGGATTTAAAATATCAGGTGCCAATGCAGAGTTTATTTGGGATAATACAAATGCTCAAATGACTCTTAATAAAGATTTAAAATTTACTGCAAGTGAAAAATTAAGATTTGGTAATACTTATTTCTATAAAAGTGGTAATAGTAATAATGTACATTTTTATGCGACAGAAGGTTTCATTCCACATAGCACAACTGTATCCAATAATGCAACACTAGGTAATACAGTACATAGATGGAATGGAGTATATAGTAGTACTGGTGATTTTAGTGGTACTATTACTATTAATCAAGGTAGTTCATTTAGTAAGCTTGATATAAAAACAAGTAGAACTGGTGCTACAGAAAATATTGGTGGCGTACAATTCTACAATAGTTCTAATGCACAAAAATCACAATTATATGGAACAAACGATGGCCAACTAAAACTTGCTACAAATGGTACAACAGTAGCTCTTACATTAAACTCAAGTCAAAATGCTACATTTGCAGGAACTATTAATAGTGGTACTATAACTGCTACAAGTAACACGAATCAACTAATACTAAAGAGAACAGATGATGCAGGAGATGATTGGAGATTTTATTCATGGAATGATGGATTAAATATATTTCCTGCCGATGAAGCATCAACTGTATGGTTTGGAAGAGATGGTAGCACCACAGATGTAAGCATTTATAATGGTAATCTTAAAATTGGTGCAGACACAGTTATAGATTCTTCTCGTAATCTAACCAACATAGGAACTATCTCTAGTGGTGCTATTACAAGTACAGGAACATCTACTTTTGGCGTAGTTACATCTTCTTCTTATAAGGTTGGAGCATCTACTGTTATTGATAATTCTAGGAATTTATTAAATATAGGAAGTGGTAATTTTGCAGGTGATGTAACTCTTAGTGGCGGTAGTGGAAAACTTATATATACCGGTATGGGTACTTTGTTGCACGCCGATACTGCATTTAGTAATGTTCCACAACATGACCTACTTTATTGGGGATGGACTTCAGCAACATCAGATTATATTTACCTTAAAGCTGGAGGAAACTCAACAGGAGGTCATGGAACATTAGTTGTTGCAGATGGAGGTTTGTTTTATGGAGTTTGGGACAATGAGACTGGAGCAATAGCATCAAGCTCTACTAATCCAATTACCACTACAAGGTTCAGAGTAGATAATAGTGGTAATGGTACTTTTGCAGGAACTATCTCTAGTGGTGCTATAACTGCAAGTAATATTACTTCTACCTCTAATTCAGGAAGTGCAAGTATATACATAAACTCAACAAGACCAACTTTAGGTTTTACAGACTCAAACTCTTTTTCAGATTCAAATGATATTTATTTGATAAGAGGAACTAGTGGCGACAAATTGCAGTTTCAATTTTTTGATAATAGTGCAGGAAGTACAACTGAAACTTTTAATATAGACAATTCAGGTAACGCTACCTTTGCAGGAACTATCTCTAGTGGCACTATAACCTCTTCAGGCAAATTACAACTAAATGATGGTGCGGATATACAATGGGCTGGTGGATATGGTTCTAATAAACCTTTAATTGCTGCTAATGCAAATGTTTTAAATTTTTATACTCATGGTGCAAGTGGCGGCGTAGAGTTTGCGTTAACTGGAAGTGCAGTAGATTTTAAAAATAACCCAGCTACTAACGTAGGAACTATCTCTAGTGGTGCTATTACATCAACTGGAAGTACATCTGATAATACAGCAGACGCATTAACTGTAAAAGATAGTTCTAATTCAGACCTATTTAGAGTTAGAAATGATGGTGTTGTTTTAGTAAGTGACAATTACCTATATGTTAATTCTAGTCAAGGTGCATATTTTGATGGAATAGTAAGAGTAAGGAATGGTATAACAGATGATACAGGTCAGTTAAGTATAAATTCATCTACTGGAGACATTACATTTAATAGTGCTAACTTTACCAGCGTAGGAACTATCTCTAGTGGTGTTTTGAGTGTCAATAGTGGCACAGCTAATATTGCCGCTACATTTCAATCAACAGATGGTATAGCAGGAATTAAACTACAAGACTCAAGTGGTAATGTAGAACTTTCAGCATCAGGTTCAACATTTAGAGTACAACCCAGTGGTGGTACGCCAGTTCTTGAAATTAACTCTTCAGGTAACGCTACCTTTGCAGGAACAATACAAAATGGGTCGGTTTGGATTAATGATGGAACAAATTACAATAACTACAACGAAAATATAAGATTATTTAATCCAGCAAATAATGTTTCAGTAATCGCATTTAGTGCTACAGGTACTGGAGGAATTCCTACAACTTCAATATTAGGATATTCAGATAGATTTGAGACAAGACTAGGAAGCACATGGAGGTCAAGATTATATTCTAGCGGTCTTTATGTAAATGGTGGATATTATGTAAATACAACTGCAGTAATAGATTCATCACGAAATCTTGTAAATATTGGAACTATCTCTAGTGGTGCTATAACAAGTACAGTGGTAAACACTGGAGATGCTACGTTATTAACACTTCACCATGATACTGGTGCAGATATTGCACAGCAGAAGTCTTTTATTGATTTTAGCTTTGAAGATGACAATACAAACGAAACTCCTCAAGTAAGAATTGGAGCAGAGGTTGGTCAAAATAGTAATGCTGATAGCCAAGTGAAGGAAGGAAGTGGAGCATTTGTTGTATACACAAACAACGCTAACACTGTTTCTGGAGCAGCAGGAACTTCTTTAGTAGAAAGAATGAGAGTTGACTATCAAGGTAATGTAGCTATAGGTACTGATAGTGCTGTTACACAATTACAAGTAGGCGACCCTAATTCTGGAAATACAGGTATTACAATTGCATCACAATATAACTTAGGTTCAGCAAAATTAACATTTAGAAGTGGCCATCCTAATAATACTAATATATGGAATACAACACAAATTACTTCTACAGATGATGGAAACTACAATGGTAGATTAGAATTTAAAACATCAACATCAGGTCAAGCGGCGCCTTCAACTAAAATGTTTATTAGAGCAAATGGTAATGTTGGTATTGGTAGTGGATTATTCACACCAAATTCTCTTTTAGATGTAAATGGAAGAATAACTGCGAATAATTTAACATTACAAAATCTATCAGGCCAAAGCTCGGAAGCAACCGCCGTAATGATAGATGGAAGCGGAATTATTGGAACAAGAGAACTTGGTTCAAATGCTTTTAACTCTACAACAATTCCATCACTCTCAGGATATGCAACTGAAACATATGTAGGAACACAGATTGATAATTTAATTGATGGAGCTCCAGGAACATTAAACACTCTAAACGAGTTAGCAGCTGCAGTTGATGATAATAATACTTTCTTTAGTACAGTATTACCTAAGTCTGGTGGAACCATGACCGGTACATTAGCATTAAATAATGCAGATTCTCTTTCTTTCGAATCAGGAAAACATTGGATTACATGGAATGATGGAGAAGGAAACTTTAATATTAGAGTTGGACATAAATCCGATTCAAATACGAATGAAGTATCTACTGAAACTGGATATGTTTTCCATGACGAGTGGTCACAAAGTTCTGGTTGGAGAGAGTTTAATATTTCAGCAAGTAGCATAGCCGATGGAGCTGATGTAGGTGCTTGGCGAAGACAAATGTATTATGACTCTAATTCAGTGTATCTCGCTTATCAAGGTTCTAATAAACTAAACACAAGTTCGGCTGGTATATCAGTTAATGGAACAGTAACGGCCACTGGAGGTAACTCTACTAACTGGAATACTGCATATACTACTGCTAATGCTGCTCTACCAAAAGCTGGTGGAACAATGACCGGCACACTAAACATGAATAGTAATGCTATTCAAAATGCTAATTTGACTGGTTCATCAACTTATTTTCCAGGACATGCATATTCAAATACTCACGATGGTACAAATGTTTATTGGCATATCGGTTCAGCTTCTGGTTCTACAAATAAGGTATTAAATTTAAGAATTTATAATAGTTCAAACAGTTATGTATTAAATACATGGGGTACTGGAGGCCTATCAGTGGCAGGGTCAGTTACTGCATCAGGAACAGTTAATGCAAGTGGCGGTAACTCTACTAACTGGAACACAGCTTATGGTTGGGGTAACCATGCGAGTGCTGGGTATTTAACGTCTTACACTGAAACAGATACATTAAGTTCAGTTACGGGCAGAGGTGCAACTACATCTGCAAATATATCTGCTACTTCTTTCAGCGGTAATGTATATGGAGCCACAACTGGTGCGCCTGATGCTACTATCTGGGGTATTAGCAGAGACCAGTATCCTAACTATGGTATTTTTTATGATGAAGGCAATCCTGACAAAATACTTTACAAATGGGCTGGCGCAACTAAATTTAATATAAATATGGAGACGGGTGCATTAGACACTCCGTCAACCATTACTGCATCTGGTGGTAACTCTACTAACTGGAATACCGCATACGGTTGGGGTAATCATGCAAGTGCAGGTTATATTACAGATGGTAATACAAACTGGAATAACAGTTATGGATTTATAACTGCTTCAGACTCAAGTATTACTAATAAACTACCACTAGCTGGTGGAACAATGACTGGACAGTTAACTATCTCTGGTACATCGCCGCAGATGAAGTTTAATGATACTAATGGCGATGATTTTTGGCTTCACGTAAACGGTAATAGATTTTATATTCTTCCAGATAGAGATGATTCTGGTGGTTGGGAGACTCCGTACGCACTGGAGCTTGATTCTTCGACTAATATAGGATATGCATTTAGTCATAGATTATTTACAGAAGCCTACCACCCAAATGCTGATAAGTGGACTACAGCAAGAACATTGACATTAAGTGGAGATTTAAGTGGAAGTGTTTCTTTTGATGGTTCGGCTAACTTTACACTTACAGCAGCAGTTGCCGATGACTCACATAATCATGTAGTCTCAAATGTTGACGGATTACAAAGTGCTTTAAATGCCAAGACATCATTAGACCACTTTAGACATACTGGCGAATCAAACTATACAAGCACAACAACATCTGCACTACTTACAGAAGCACTAGGCAAGGACGCATTTGATTCTAAGTTAACTGCTCATAAAACAAGTTGGTCATATGCTGGTAATGGTAACTTAACAGATGCGGGTAGGCTTACGGAACTTGCTGGAACATCATGGTTATGGTGGACTGATAATTCAACTGATAATGTTCAAGGCAATATTACAGGATTAGTTATTGCTCCAAATACTGGCGGCTCTGCTGGCAAGATGTTCGTATATAACAATCAGGGTGCTAGTTATAGTCCGGGCTGGAGAGAGATATGGACTTCTACTTCGGATGGTGCTGGTTCAGGATTAGATGCTGATAAGTTAGATAATCAAGAAGGTTCATACTATTTAGATTATAATAATTTTACAAATACTCCGACAGCTGGTGATATTACATCAGTTGGTGCAGGTACTGGTTTAACTGGTGGAGGTACTTCAGGGGGAGTAACACTCAACGTAATTGGTGGTTCAGGCATCACAGCAAATGCCAATGACATTGCGGTTGATTCTACTGTAATTCGAACTACAGGCGACCAGTCAATGTCAGGGGTTAAAACTCATACAAGCAGACTGGCATTATCATCAGGACAAATGCTTAGTCTTGGTGACACTAATCATCATCTTGTAAAAGTGAGTACAGGTTATTCTGGGTCAACTGTTGATGGACCAAGACTTCAGGGACATCAAGGTGGAGAACTTGCTACAAACATAAGCAGTAATCAGTACTCACTTCGTTGGGATTCTGCGGGAAATATCCATGTTAGAGGTGATGGAAAGTTCAATGGTAGTAAAATAGAAGGTGATGGGAAAGAAATAGTCAGATTTAATGACTCATGGCTAAGATTAAATCCTGACGTTGATTTTACTAGTGGTATATATTGTGGTGCTGGAGTATTAAGAACCGATGGAAACTTTCAAGTTGGCTCTAGTGGAGCTAAGTTTAGTGTAAGTGGATCAAATGGTAATGTTACTGTTGCAGGAACAGTAGATGGAGTAGATATCGCAGCACGAAATGCTGTCTTAACTAGTACTACTACTACTGCCAATGGTGCTCTACAAAAATCTGGTGGAACAATGTCTGGCCAGTTAACAATGAATGGCCAAACAATTGCAATGACAAATGGTACCATTACTGGTGCAAATAAAATAACATTTAATGACCCAGGTGCAAGTGAAGGACTAGCATGGAACGGCGGAAACCTATGGCAAATTTATGAGTCAGCAGACGCGCAAACAAATACTGCAGGTAATTTACAATTTACAAGTGGAAGTGGTAATGGTACTAAAAGATTTACTATTACTACTGACGGATATATAGGGGCCGCTCGTACATATTTTGCAGTAGATAGAAGTACAGGTTATTTTTACAATGACTCTGGTACTCGTACAGCCTATACAGGTGGTGATTTCTATATTAAATCTGATGTAGGTAACTGTTACATCTATGCTTCAAATACATACCTTGGTAATACTTCAGGTGACACGATTCGCTTTAGAGGTAATAATGTAACGGCAGATAGTTGGGGTATTAGTACTGGTGGTGATTTATCGGTATCTAATAAAGTTATTCATAAAGGTGATACTGATACATATACATCATTTTCTGCAGCCGACACTTGGGAACTATATTGTGGCGGTTATAGAATGATTAAAGCCGTAGAGGCCTCTTCTGGTTATGATTATCTTACCTTTGGTCAAGGTTCATCAGGTAGTAATACTGGAGAATTCCATCTTAATATGTCTAGTGGAGATTTTCATGCAGATGGAAACGTAATTGCATATTCAACTACAACATCTTCAGATAGAAAATTAAAGAAAAATATAAAACCCCTTGAAGGAGCATTAGAAAAAGTACAAAATCTAAATGGTGTAAGTTTCCAATGGAAAAGAAATGATAAAGAAAGTATTGGTTTCATTGCTCAAGAAGTTCAAGAAGTAGTACCAGAGATAGTACATAATAATAGAATAGAAGAAGACGGGGTTTTAAAATCAGAGTCACTAGGGGTAGACTATGGTAATATAACAGCTTTATTAGTAGAAGCTGTGAAAGAGCAACAAGCCCTTATAAATAGATTAGAGGAAAGAATAAAAACCCTCGAAAGTAAATCGGAGAAATAGAATGGCAATTACAAAAACAAGTGAATTAAGCGAAGTAGTGGTAACACCTGCAAAAAATAGTAGTGCAGAAGATACTACTAATGCAAAGCATCCTGTAATTATAGTATCATATTTTGATACATATGATGATAATGGAGATGTTAGTACTTTACCTGCAAGAACATACACTTTATCTAAATTTGTAGAAGATGATGGTGATGCAACTGATGTAAGTGGTGAAAATACTTTAATACAAACAATAGCTACGGCTATCTGGAGTTAAAAATGGCAGTTCCTAACAGTAGAGAAACTTTAAAAGATTATTGTTTACGCTCGTTGGGCGCTCCTGTAATTGAAATAAACGTAGATGAAGACCAACTAGAAGATAGAGTAGATGAGGCTTTACAGTTTTATCAACACTATCATACAGATGCAATTGAAAAAGTATTCTTAAAACACAAAATTACTGGCAGTAAATTAAACTTAACTGCAGCAGTAGGTGCGAGTTTTCAACAAGGTGAAATTATTACAGGAAGTGTTTCGGGTGCAACAGCATTAGTACACGAAGATACTACTGCTAATTATGTATTATATACAATACTAACCCACGATGATGAGATACCCTTTCAGGCAGGTGAAACTATAACAGGTACTAATAGTGGTCATACTGCTGTTATATCTACTATTGTAAAGGGAGATATGGAAAATGAATATATACCTATCCCTGATGCAGTAACTGATGTAATTAGGTTATTCCCTATTAACGATGCATTTACAAGTAATAACTTATTTGATATTAAATATCAGATGCATTTAAATGATATGTTTAGTTTAGGCTATATGGGTTCTTTATTGGAATACTCAATGGCCCAACAATATCTTTCAACACTAGACCTAGTTATTGATTCAGATAATAAATTTACTAGTTTTGACAGACATAGAAATCAACTTAGAATTGATATGAAATGGGGTGAAGAAGTAGTCATAGATAATTACCTAGTTGTAGAGGCATATCGTATTATAGACCCAGAAACATTTACAGATATCTATAATGACCATTACCTTAAAAAGTATCTTACTGCTATAATTAAAAGACAATGGGGTTCTAACTTACTTAAATTCGAAGGTATGCAAATGCCTGGGGGTGTACAGTTTAATGGTCGACAATTATTTGATGATGCTTTAACAGAGATAGAAAAACTAGAAGAAGAAGTCCGATTGAATTGGGAACAACCAATCGATTTCTATATGGGATAATAAATGCCACGTAACGTATATTTTAGTCAAGCAGTTCGTTCAGAGCAAAACTTGTATGAAGATTTGGTGATTGAATCACTAAAAATCTTTGGTCAAGATGTATATTATATACCTAGAACCTTAGTTAATCGCGATGATATTTTAAATGAAGACCCTTCATCAAAGTTTGATGATGCTTATTTAGTAGAAGCCTACATTGAGAATGTAGAAGGCTTCGAAGGTACAGGAGACTTATACTCTAAGTTTGGACTAGAAATTCGTGACGAGGCATCCTTTGTTATTTCAAGAAAGTCTTGGAATCATTCAGTAGGATTAAATGAAGCTCAGTTAAAGCCACAAGAAGGTGACTTACTCTTCTTACCTATGACTAATTCATTCTTTGAAATATCTCATGTAGAAGATGATAAACCATTTTACCAGTTATCTAACCTACCTGTTTATAAACTTACATGTGCTCTCTTTGAGTATTCTGATGAAGAATTTGAAACAGGAGTTGGTGTAATAGATGATACTACTGGTGCAGAAGCTTATCAGATTGCAATAGACTTAACAGTTACAGATGGTAATCACTTTACACAATCAGAGATAGTAACACAAGAATTAGTTGCAGCAGATGGTGATACTCCTGCGATAAAAATCTTTGGTGAAGTACAGACTCTTACTAAAACATCAGACATTGCTGGAAGTATATCAGTATCAGGTATAGGTGTCTCTGGCTCAGAATCGTATAGACAGTTCGTAGCGTCCGCTAGTAAACCGCTAATTGGAAGTACTAGTGGTAGTACCTGCATTATTACTAAGGTTTATGATATTGGAGACAATGATACAACTAATGTATTTGCGAATGATGGTGCATCTCAGAATGTAGCATTCGAAACAATTGGTGATAATTTTATAGACTTTACCGAATCTAATCCATTCGGCGACCCATCGGAGACTTTTTAATGTTTGGTAATCATTTTTATCATGCAACTCTAAGAAAATCAGTTGCAGTTTTTGGTACCCTCTTTAATAATATATCGGTAGTCCGTAAAGATGGTTCTGGTGGTATTCTAAGTCAACAGAAAGTTCCATTGGCTTACGGACCTAAACAAAAATTTCTATCAAGGCTTGACCAGTCAACTAATATCGATGCATCAGTTGCATTAAAGTTACCTAGAATGGCTTTTGAAATTACATCTTTGGCCCAAGATACTGCTTCTAAATTAAACAAGTTAAGCAGTATAGTAGAATCACATGGTAGTGATGTAACTAAGAAAAAGAAGATTGCTTTTTATACAAATTATAATATAGGAATGTCACTCTATATTTTAGCAAAGAATCAAGATGATGGCCTACAGATTATGGAACAAATACTTCCATACTTCCAACCAGATTATACAGTAACAATAAAACCTGTTGATGGGTTTGATTTTAAACAAGATGTTCCAGTAGTACTTACTAATGCAGATATCCAAGATGAATACGAAGGTGATTTCCTTACTCGTAGAGTTCTTGTATATCAATTAGATTTTACTATGAAGATGAAATTTTACGGACCTACTAATGATAATGCAAATATTATTAGAGAAGTAAATATAGACTTTGAAAAACTTGGTTCAAACAATGACACAGATAGATTTGAGGAGATGGACTTCACTATAGGTAATACAGATACAGAAGATAACTTTACTGTAACTACTACCATAGATGAGACCCCAGCACAAGATTAAATATGGAAAAAAGAGATAAGCTAAATGCATCTCTGGAGAAAAATTTACCTACTAAGACAAAGGTAAATGTTCCAGCGATTCCGAAAGAAGAAAAAGATATTAAGGATGATTACGAGTTTTCTCGTGATACTTATAGAGACTTAATTGCGACTGGTACTAGGTCTTTAGATATCCTTGCAGAACTTGCGAGAGAGTCCGAACACCCCAGGGCATTTGAAGTACTATCCAAATCTATTAAAGATATAAGTGATACTACCGAAAAATTAATGTCTTTACAGAAGGCCAAAAAAGATTTAAATGATGAAAAGAAAGATGATGAAGCTAGAAAAGTAACAAACAATAATGTATTCGTAGGTAGTACTACAGATTTACAAAAAATGTTACTTGATAGAGACAGGGTGATTGATGCAGAGAATAAAGAATAACGAATTTGGTTATCTAGGTAACCCTTCAGTAAAACGTGATGGTGTAGAAACTCAGTTTACTAAAGATGAAGTATTAGAGTATGCCAAGTGTATGGCAGAACCTGCTTACTTTGCTCGTAAATACTTAAAAGTTATATCCCTTGATGAGGGACTTGTTCCATTTGATTTATATGATTACCAAGAAAAGATGTTTAACCATTTTAATAAGAATAGGTTTAATATAGTATTGGCATGTAGACAGAGTGGTAAATCTATTTCATCTGTTGCTTATTTACTATGGTATGCGTGTTTTCATCCAGAGAAAACTATTGCAGTACTTGCAAATAAGGGTGCAACAGCAAGGGAAATGTTAGCAAGGGTGACTCTAATGTTAGAGAACTTACCCTTTTTCTTACAACCTGGCTGTAAGGCTTTGAATAAAGGCTCCATTGAGTTTAGTAATAACTCTAAGATAATGGCAGCGGCAACTAGTGGTTCATCCATTCGTGGTCTTTCTATTAACTTATTGTTCTTAGATGAGTTTGCTTTTGTAGAGAATGATGCACAGTTCTATACATCAACTTATCCAGTGGTATCTTCTGGTAAAGATACGAAGGTTATTATTACCTCTACAGCTAATGGTATTGGTAATATATATCACAAGATATGGGAAGGGGCATCTCAAGGAACAAATGAGTATAAACCCTTTAGAGTAGATTGGTGGGACGTACCAGGGAGAGACCAGAAGTGGAAAGATGAAACTATTTCAAATACTTCTGCTCTACAGTTTGAGCAAGAGTTCGGTAATACGTTTCATGGTCGTGGTAATACTTTAATAGATGCGAATCATTTATTATCTCAAGTAGCCATAGACCCTATTAAATATAAAGAGAATATATTTATCTATAAGGACCCAATACCTACTCATAATTATATCATGACAGTAGATGTTTGTAAAGGGAGAGGACAAGATTATTCTACCTTTACAATTATAGATGTATCTACTCCAGTATTTGAACAGGTTGCAATATTCAGAGATAATAATATATCTCCAATGTTAATGCCTGATATGATATATAAGTATGCAAATTTATATAATGAAGCTTATGTTGTTATAGAAAGTAATGACCAAGGTGCGGTTGTATGTAATGGATTATATTATGACTTAGAATACGAACATATGTTTGTTGAATCCTCTTTAAAGGCAAATGCAATTGGTGCTACAATGACCAGAAGAGTAAAACGTATTGGGTGTTCTACAGTAAAAGATTTAATAGAACAGAAGAAGTTGATTATATATGACGCACAGACAATTATAGAAATGAGTACATTTGTTTCTAAGGGTAGTAGTTATCAAGCAATAGCTCCTAACCATGATGACTTAATGATGAATTTGGTTATGTTCGCATGGTTCACATCAACCGATGTGTTTAATGGTATAACTGATATAGATATAAAGAACATGCTATATAAAGAAAGATTAGCAGAAATACAGGACGATATGGTTCCGTTTGGATTCATTGACGATGGAGAAGATACTCCAGCAGGTGTCGGTGATGGTGATGGTAACGTATGGTTTGAACAAAAATGGAAGGGGCAACAATACTAATGAAAAATTTTAACGATTATTTTGTAGTAGAAGAATTTGAAGAGCCAATAAAGCAGGATAATCTACACGTTGCCGTTTTAGGTAAGAAGGAATCTGGAGAAGGAACTTTTGCAGAGATTGCCGAAGAGATATGTAATGCCAAGAAAATAGCATTCGACCAAATCTATGTTGATGAAGCATGGATATCTCAAAATGATGTAGAGATTGGTAGTGTAACTATTCAGAATGCTGACGGTAAAGATAATTCCATAGAACTAGAAACACATAATACTATTATCTTTGTTAGGGCTGGAGCACTAGAAAGTTTATCTGCTCAAGCAATTGTATCTTCATTACAAAGTATTGGTTTCTTTTTAGTAAATGATTTAGAGTCAATGTTGGCTTGTGATAATAAGATGGCCAATACATTACTATTAGAAAGAAATAATTTACCCACCCCCAAAACTTCTATTTTAAATAATATAAAGTCTATAGAAGATGCTCATAAAAGAGTTGGTGGTAAGTTTCCAGTAATCATAAAAACTTTAACGGGAACACAAGGTGTTGGAGTATCTAAGGTAAATGATATGGCATCACTAGTATCCGTAGCTCAATCTTTATGGAAATATGATGCAGACTTACTCTTACAACAATTCTTAGATATTAAATCAGATATTAGAACTCTTGTTGTGGGTGGTAATATTATAGGTGCCGCAGAGAGAATAAGAGAAGAAGATAACGGCGAGTTTAGAAATAACGTCCACTTAGGTGCAAAGACAAGACCATATACATTATCTAATGAAGAAAAAGAATTAGTAGTAGCCGCGGCTAGGTCGACAGGGGCTTGGTATTGTGGAGTTGACCATTGTAAGGTAAAAGATGATTACTACTTATTAGAAGTAAATGGTTCACCTGGCATTAGGTCACACTTTAATGCATATGACCCTAATAGTGGTTCATCATTGGGTAAGAAAACAGATAAAGATATGGTAGGTTTAATTATAGATTTCTTCTCAAGTGATTTAAATAGAAGACCTATTATGAGACAAGAGGCTGGATTTATTGAAACAGTCATATTAGAAGGTTTAGAAAAAGACCCAATCAGGGCAAAATTTGATACAGGTAACTCTGCATCGGCAACTATGTTTCATGTTGATAAACTTGAAGCTGATGGTGATTTTGTAGAATGGGTTAAGAATGGGAAGAAGTTTAGAAGTGAAGTAATAGGTGTTTCCGAAGCAAGGAGAGCTAGAAAACTCTTTGATGTAAGACCAATTATTGAACACAATCTAATCTTTAATAATAAAAAATATAAAGTAGAATTAGGACTAACTCTTAAAGATACTGCATCCGAAATGTTAGTAAATAGAATATTACTTACTAAGTTTAAGGTGGCAGTTAATCCTAATAGACAATTCATGTTGAGTGAAGTTACGGCACCTAATGATAAGAATGACCACTAGGATAATGTTATTTATAAATAATAGTAGTGAAAATTCTTATTATGAACAACTTATTAACTAACTCAAATTGAGAGGATAAAGCGATGGCATTTCAAGTCTCACCCGGCGTTCAATTCAAAGAAATTGACGCAACAAATGTTGTCCCAGCAGTTTCATCATCTATTGGTGGATTTGTGGGAGAATTTAATTGGGGTCCTGTAAATAAGATAACACTAGTTTCTTCGGAAGATGAAATGGGCAGTATCTTTTCTACACCTACTCCAGCAAACGCTAATCACTTTTTAACAGCGGCATCATTCTTAAAGTATGGAAACGCATTAAAGGTAATTAGAGTTGTCGATTCATCGGCAAAAAACGCATGTACTACAGAAAGTAGTGCGACATTAATAGAAAACGAAGATGACTATCTTGGTTCAACACTAACCGGCGACTGGCACGCAAGATGCCCAGGTGTTTTAGGTAATGGCTTAAAAGTACTTGTAGTATCTAGTTCTTCAGCATATACTAACTCAACCTTTGCTGACTATAAAGGATTATTTGAAGGGGCTCCGGCTACTTCAGACTATGCTGTAAGTCAAGATGGTGCAGGTGTAAATGATGAACTGCACGTAGTAGTAGTTGACAAAGATGGTTTAATTAGTGGTGTTCAAGGTACTGTATTAGAAACTTTTGGTTTCTTATCTCAAGCATTAGATGCAAAAGATGTAAACGGTTCTTCACTCTACTATAAAGAAGTAATTAATAGAGAATCCCAGTGGATATGGTTTGGTGCTGCAGCGGCTGAACATACCCGTTCAGGAAAAACTATTGCTGAGGTTAAACTTTTACCTATTTCATCAGACCCTGCAATAGCAGCTGGTAAATATCAAACTTCTGCAACAGTATTAGTAGATTCACTATCAGGTGGTGTTGATGGAACTGTGGCAGCTGCTCAAGTAACAGCAGGTCTTGGATTATTCCAAGATGTGGATACAGTTGATGTATCACTTCTTTTTGCTATTCCAGATGCAAATGGTGCAGATGTTATTGGTGAAAAACTAATCAGTGTTTGTGAAGCCAGAAAAGATTGTATGGCTTTCATCTCACCTCCAGTAGCAGATACCAAGGGTATTGCTTCAGCAACAGCTGTAACTAATGTATTAGCATATAAGGATAGTTTAACTAGCTCTTCATACGCAACACTAGATGGTGGAGCAGTATATGTTTATAATAAATACCATGACCAATATGAATGGATTGGTGCTTCTGGTTTAGTTGCAGGTCTTGCAGTTAATACAGACCAAGTTGCAGATGCATGGTTCTCACCAGCTGGTGTAAATCGTGGGCAATTAAGAGGTATTACTAAGTTAGCATATAACCCAACTGCGGCACAAAGAGATTCACTTTATGTAGGTAAAGTAAATCCTATAGTATCACTACCTGGACAGGGAACAGTACTATTTGGAGATAAAACTTTGGCTTCTAGAGCTTCAGCATTCGATAGAATCAATGTAAGAAGATTATTTATCGTATTAGAGAAAGCAATTAGTACTGCTGCTAAGGCACAACTATTTGAATTCAACGATGAATTTACTAGAGCTCAGTTTAGAAACTTGGTAGAACCATTTATGAGGGATGTAAAAGGAAGAAGAGGCGTAACAGACTTTAAAGTAGTATGTGATGAAACAAATAACAATTCTGCAGTAGTAGATGGTAATAGATTTGTGGCTGACATATACGTTAAACCTACTAGGTCAATTAACTTCATTACATTGAATTTTGTAGCAACCAGAACCGGAGTTGAATTCTCCGAAGTAGCTGGACAATAATAGGAGAAAGACATGGCAATTTTAGGAATTGATGATTTTAAATCAAGACTAACCGGTGGCGGTGCAAGGGCTAACATGTTCAAAGCGACAGTTAACTTCCCTGGCTATGCTGAAGGTGATGTTGAACTTACCTCTTTCTTATGTAAAGCTGCTCAGCTTCCTGCTTCAATCCTATCTCCAGTGGAAATTCCATTTAGGGGTAGAAAGTTGATAATGGCTGGTGACAGAACATTTGAACCTTGGACAATAACTGTAATTAATGATACAGACTTCAAGGTAAGAAATGCATTCGAAAGATGGTCTAACGGTATTAACCAACACGAAGCTAACGTTGGAATAGCAAACCCTAATGATTATATGGCTGACATGATTGTCGAACAACTCGATAAAGAAGGTAAAGCTGTTAAGAGATATGACTTTAGAGGAACTTTCCCAACGAATATTGGAGCTATCGACCTTTCTTATGAAAATGAGAATACAATCGAAGAGTTTACAGTAGAACTTCAGGTTAATTACTGGGAGTCAGGAACTACTAGCTAAAACTAGTATAAATAATAGTAGACGGAGGGGAATTAAACCTCCCCTCCTTATATTATTATTAGAGGATTAACAATGGCAGATTTTTTCGGCTTTGAAATAAACAGAAAGAAACAGAATCAAGAACCTGTTAGGCCCTCATTTGTCCCAAATACAGATGAAGACGGCGCAGGTGTCATTCAGGCAGGTGGGCACTTTGGTGCATATCTTGACCTAGATGGTGATAAAGCAAAGAATGAAATAGAACTTATTTTTAAGTATCGTGATGTATCAACTCAACCAGAATGTGATGCAGCAATTGAAGATATTATGAATGAGGCAATTGTGGGTGACCATACGGACACTCCAATAAGATTAGTATTAGATGAAGTAAAGGCTTCAGATAAGATTAAAGAAACTATACAAGAAGAGTTTTCAAATATTCTTTCTATGTATAATTTTAACAGTTACGGACATGATATCTTCCGTAGATGGTATGTAGATGGCAGATTACCTTATCACGTTATTATTGATGATAAGAATCCAAAGAATGGTATCAAAGAATTACGTTATATCGACCCAACTAAACTTAGAAAGATTAAAGAGGTTGAAGAAGAGAAAGACCCTAAAACAGGGGCAAATGTTATTAAAAAGGAAAGTGAATACTTCCTATTCCAAGATGTTGCTATGGGCAAGTCTAATCAAGGAATTAAAATTCACCCAGATTCAGTTATCTATTGCACATCAGGTGTATTGGATGCAAGTAGAAGAAGAATATTAAGTTACTTACAGAAAGCAATTAAGCCTGTTAACCAACTTAGAATGATGGAAGACTCGCTGGTAATCTATAGAATAAGTAGAGCGCCAGAAAGAAGAATTTTCTATATTGATGTTGGTAACTTACCTAAAGGTAAAGCAGAAGAGTATCTTAAAAATATCATGGGCCAATATAGAAATAAAATGGTCTATGATGCTAAGACTGGTAACATTAAAGATGATAAGAAGCATATGTCAATGTTGGAAGATTTCTTCTTACCAAGAAGAGAAGGCGGTAGAGGTACAGAGATTACTACATTACCAGGTGGAGAAAATCTTGGTCAGATAGATGATATTATATACTTCCAAAAGAAACTATATAAATCATTAAATGTACCAGTAAATAGATTAGAACAAGAAGCTAACTTTACTTTAGGTAGAAGTACTGAAATTTCTAGGGATGAAGTTAAGTTTAAGAAGTTCATTGATAGACTTAGAAAAAGATTTAGTGACCTATTTAGGCAAACACTAAGAACTCAATTACTGTTAAAAGGCATTATTACTAAACAAGATTGGGACCAATGGAAAGAACAAATACAGTTTAACTATATCGAAGATAACTATTTCTCAGAATTGAAAGAAGCTGAGATATGGAAAGAAAGATTTGATATGTTAAGTTCAGTAGAAGATTATATTGGTAAGTATATCTCACATGAGTGGGCTGCTAAGAATATTCTAAAACTGGATGATGAAGCGAAGAAAGAAATGGAAGACCAGATAAAAGCAGAGGTTGCTGCTGGTATGCACAAAAGTGACGAAGACTTCTAGTTCTTGAGATACTTTTTTTTATAAATATATAAACAAGGAAAATATAAATGACTATTGAAAATTTAATTGATAATTTAAAAAATGGCGATAATGTTTCTGCTAATAATGCATTTAATGGTATTATGGCAGACAAGTTAACTGCAGCATTAGATGCTAAGAAAATCGAAGTGGCATCAACACTACAAGATAGAGCTACAGTTAATACCGAAGAGGAATAAATAAATGCTTTCTTTTGTAGAACTAAGAGAAAAAGTTACTAAGTTAGGCGCTGGAGAAAAACAGGTAAAGGTCTATAAAGGTGGCAAGAAAAAATCACTAGATATAGTTATCTCTAAGAAAGGTAACAAGTTTGCAGTATATGTAGACAATGAAAAACTAGATGACAACTTTAGAAATGCAAAGGATGCAGAAAAATCAGCTAATGATTTTATTAAGCTGATGGGAGAAGAGCTAAAATGAAGCTTATAGCCGAATATTTAGAAACAGACCTAGAGGTTATTCAAGAAGCACGTAAAGACGGTTCGAAAGGATACGTTATAGAAGGTGTCTTCATGCAGGCCAATAGACAGAACAGAAATAAAAGAACTTATGACAAGAAGGTATTAGAGTCCGCTGTCAATAAGTATATAACAGAACAAGTAAAGACTGGTAGAGCGGTAGGTGAATTAAATCACCCAGATGGGCCGACTATCAATCTTGATAAAGTTTCACACAAAATCACTGAACTCCGTTGGGAGGGAGATGACGTTGTGGGAAAAGCATCAATACTTAAGACCCCTATGGGAAAAATAGTTGAAGGATTATTAGAAGGTGGTGTTAGGCTTGGTGTTTCAAGTCGTGGTATGGGAACTCTTGTACAGAAGAATGGTACTCAACATGTTGGTAAGGATTTTATGCTTGCAACCGTTGACATTGTTCAAGACCCTTCGGCTCCTGGTGCTTTCGTAGATGGCATCATGGAAGGCGTAGATTGGGTTTGGAATAATGGTATCCTTGTGGCACAAGAAATTGAAGAAATTGAGACTGAAATAAAAGAAGCTAAAAATATGAATTCTGCGGATGTAGAAATCAGAGCTTTTAAGAATTTCCTCTCTAAACTAAACTCTAAAATATAGGAGAATGTTATGTCAATCGACAATAAAGTAGAAGAGCTTGTTGAAGACATTGCTAGTGAAGAGCTTACTCAAGAAGAAGAGCTCGTTGAAAATGAGAATTTAGACGAGGAATCTCTTGAAGAGAAGGCAGCTGCTAAATCTGAATCGGAAGATGAAGATGTAAAAGAAGAAGAAGAGGAAGAAGAAGAAGAGGTTAAAGAAGCCGCTCCAGAACTTTCTGTTCCAAAAACTAAAGCAGGTGTTATTCAAGCCGCAGTAGAAATGTTGAAGAAAGCACGTAAAGAAGATGCACAAAAACTTTACGCTAAAATGGCAAAAGTTGACGAGGCCGAAGATGATGGCTCCGTTGGCAAAGCAATTGCTGCAGTCAAAGGTAAAACGAAAGATGAACCTAAGGTTAAAGCAAAAGTCGAATCAATTGATTTTGATGAAGACCTAGATGCACTAGTGTTAGAAGAAGCAACCCTTTCTGAAGGATTCAGAGGAAAGGCCGGAGCTATTTTCGAAGCAGTATTAACATCTAAGTTGACTGAAGAAGTTGATAGATTAGAAGCCGAATACGTGCAAAATCTTGAAGAAGAAGTTTCTCAAGTTCAATCTCAGCTAGTAGAGAAGGTAGATTCTTACCTTTCATACGTTGTTGAAAATTGGATGAAAGAAAATGAAGTATCAGTAGTTAATGGTCTTAGGACTGAAATTGCTGAAGAGTTCATGACTTCACTTCAAAAAGTGTTCACAGAACATTACATTGATGTTCCAGAAGGTAAAGTAGACCTTGTTGATGATTTATCAGAGCAAGTAGCTGAACTAGAAGGGAACCTTAATAAATCAACAGAAGATAATATCAGACTACATGAGTCCGTTCAAGAACTTGAAAGAGCAAATGTAATCAGAGAAAATTCTTTAGGTTTAGCTGAAACTGAAGCTGAGAAGTTAGCATCTTTAGTTGAAGATATTGATTTTGATAACAAAGAAACTTTTGAAATGAAAGTTAAAACTGTTAAAGAATCATACTTCACAAAGGAAGTTAATGAGAAGGCTGACGAAGTAAAAAGTCTCATTGGAAATGACTCAGTAGAAACTGCTGATATCTCAGATTCAATGGCTAGATACACACAAGCTATTAGTAAAAACTATTCATAAAACAAATTAGGGGAACTAAAAAATGTTTAATGCAGACTCACAACTCATGGAAAAATGGGGTCCTGTCCTGGAACACGAAAGTGCACCAGTTATTCAGGATAAATACAAGAAAGCTGTTACAGCTCGATTGTTAGAAAATCAAGAAGTTGCTCTTGCAGAAGAAGCAGCTCAAATGGGTGGTAACTATATTTCAGAAGCGGCTAACGTAGTCGGTGCTGGTATGGGTGCTACAGCTGGTAACATCAAAGGATTTGATCCGGTACTTATCTCTCTCGTAAGAAGAGCTATGCCAAATCTTATCGCTTATGATGTAGCTGGTGTTCAACCAATGACTGGTCCAACTGGTCTTATCTTTGCTATGAAAGCTAAGTATGGTACACAGGCAGGTGATGAGGCTTTCTTTAACGAAGCTGATACTGACTTTTCTGGTACTGGTACACATGCTGCAGGGCCAACTGGTCTTGAAGGCGAAACTGACGGTTCAGGTGCTGATGGTGTCCTAGGTGATAACCTAGCTGATACAGTAATTACATCTGGTAGTGGTATTGCTACTGCATCTGCAGAAGCTCTAACAGGTAACGGGTTCGGAGAAATGGCTTTCACTATTGAGAAATCAACAGTAACTGCTAAGTCAAGAGCTCTTAAAGCTGAGTACACAATGGAACTAGCTCAAGACCTTAAAGCAATTCATGGTCTAGATGCAGAAGCTGAACTAGCTAATATTCTTTCTACTGAAATCCTTGCGGAAATCAACAGAGAGATGATTAGAACTATTATGGCTAAAGCTAAGTTAGGTGCACAACAAACTTCAGTAGCATTGAAAGGTGCTTTTGATGTTGGTACAGACTCAGACGGACGTTGGATGGTTGAGAAGTTCAAAGGACTTATCATGCAACTCGAAAGAGAAGCAAACATCATTGCTAAGCAAACTAGAAGAGGCAAAGGTAACTTTGTTATCTGTTCTTCAGACGTTGCTTCTGCTCTAGCAGCAGCTGGTGTAATGGACTATACTCCTGCTTTATCTACTGGATTACAAGTAGATGATACAGGTAATACTTTTGCTGGTGTTCTTAACGGAAGACTAAAAGTATATGTAGACCCATATGCAACAGAAGACTTTGCTTTAGTAGGTTATAGAGGTTCAAATCCGTATGATGCGGGTATGTTCTACTGTCCTTACGTACCATTAACTATGGTTAAGGCAATTGGCGAAAGTGATTTCCAACCACGTATCGGGTTCAAAACTAGATACGGTATGGTTACTAATCCATTCGTAGGCGCTGACGGTACAGGTACTGACAGAGCTAACCCATACTTCAGAATCTTCAGAGTAGACGACATCATGGTTGACTAATCTTTAGTAATAAAGTATTTAAGAGAGTCCTTCGGGGCTCTCTTTTTTTGCGTAGAAAAACTGAAGTCTAAGCATTTAATAGATATAAATAACTACATGGAAGATGTTCTGCGTATCAAGTGGTACGTACTGCACATGAGTGGATAGGAAACCACCCCCGGAATTACAAGATAGGAGATTATCATGCATAAGATTTTTGCATTAATGACAGTAGTTTTGTTAGCTGGTTGTAGTACAGTTGACTCAGTAATTGACGGCACTAAGACTATTGTTGGTGGAGTTGCATCTGATGTTGCAGGTGTTACCACTGGCACTTTGGATGTAGTATCTGGTACAATTAAAACTGTGGCAGATAAGACTGGTGTTGAAGAGACTGAATCTAAGTAAGTTTATAGGAGCACTTTGGCCAAGGATGGCGCATTCTAACTTTTAAAAGAGTATAAATACATATATGACAACTACTAATAAAAACTTTTTAAATCCTATAGGGTTTCAATTCTCTATAGACAAGAACAAATTTTCTAATTCCGAATATTTTTGTACTGGTGTATCTCTACCTGATATGGCAATTGCAGAAAGTCCTATGCCATATAAAGGTGCAAACATTGCATTTACTGGTGATAGAATAAACTTTGGTGACTTATCCATTACATTTAATATTACAGAAGATATGGAAAATTACTTAGAAATGTTTAATTGGATGCATCGTATAGTTAACAGTAAAGAAGACCAGTCAGAAGATGCAGAACTATTGGTTCTTAACTCTCACTCTAATGTAACTAAGACAATACATTTTTCGGATGTATTCCCTATTGCAATGACAGAACTTGCATTCGACACACAAGGAACAGAAGTAGAATATCTACAGGCGACAGTAACATTTGCTTACTCAACCTTTGAATTTAAATAATGGTTTACATTTAGGTTAACTTGTAGTATAATAAGTTAATCTATAAGTATACTTGGAGAATATTATGAATAGCTTAGAACAAATAATAGAAATGTGGAAGAAAGATTCCACTATAGATGAGATGGATTTAGGTAATGCATCTCGTGAATCTGCCAAACTTCATTCGAAGTACTTAGAACTATATACTGTAAATAAACTAAAACTAAAGAAGTTAGACTTGGATTTTAAAGTCTTGCTGAAAGAGAAGTTTATGCACTATAATGGTAAACTAACTCAAGAAGAAATGGACGATAAAGGTTGGTCTTATGACCCACTTAATGGTCTTACAGTATTAAAGGGAGATATGGATAAATGGTACGATTCAGACCCTCTCATTCAAGCCCACCAAGCCAAACAACACTATCAGCAAGAAATGGTAGATACACTTAAAGAGATTATGGAAAATATTAAGTGGAGACATCAGTCTATTAGAAATGCAATTGATTGGCATAAATTCACTTCTGGTATGTAATAGAATATACACTCTGGTATACAATGGAATATATAGAAAAGAAGTCTTGGAATTCTCTTACCCAATTAAAGAAATGGATAGAAGAAAACACTAAAGAGAAGGTTAAGTCCTTTGATGGTATCGTTTTAAGGACTAATAAATACTCTTATACAATGGCTTTTGGAAAGGTTAAATGGACAAAATTAAAGTAACAAAGAGAAATGAAAGCTTTCTCCAAATAGATGCTGACCCAAGTATTCTAATGGAACTAACAGAGCACTTCTGTTTCTTTGTTCCTGGTTATAAATTCATGCCGGCATATAAGAATAGAATATGGGATGGTAAGATTAGATTACTTGATATGAGAAAGCGAACACTTTATTGTGGACTCTTTAAGTATCTCCAAGAGTTTGCCGATGCTAGAAAATACACTATAGAAGTTCAGTCATCTAGTTACGGATTACCTAATTCACTTGAACCTGTTGACTTAGAACATATACTAGGTATGTTAAATTTAACTGCAGGTGGAAATAAAATTAAACCTAGAGATTATCAGCTGGAGGCTTTACATCATGCACTATCTAACAAAAAATCATTACTTCTATCACCAACTGCAAGTGGTAAGTCACTTATTATATACATGGCCATACGAGCTTTCCTTGATGGTTACGATAATAGTGTCCTACTTATAGTACCGACCACTTCATTAGTTGAACAAATGTATTCAGACTTTGAAGACTATTCTAAGTTGGATGAGTGGGATGTAGGCGAGAATTGCCATAAGATATATGCTGGTAAAGAAAAATATAATATATCACATAGAGTAGTAATCACTACATGGCAGTCAATCTATAAAGAAAGAGCAGAATGGTTCCAGCCATATGGGATGGTTATTGGTGATGAGGCACACGCATTTAAAGCTAAGTCTCTCACTGCGATATTAGAAAAATGTACCGAGGCTCAATTTAGAATAGGTACTACAGGAACATTAGATGGAACTCAAACTCATCAGTTAGTATTAGAGGGATTATTCGGGCCAGTTCATAAAGTAACTACTACCCGAAAGTTGATGGATAATAATGACCTTGCAGATCTTGATATTAACATACTTCTATTAAAGTATAAAGAAGAGTTTTGCAGAGAAGTATCAAAGAATTCTTATCAACAAGAGATGGACTTTATAGTACAATATGGTCCTAGAAATAACTTTATCGCAAATCTTGCAATTAAAAATGTCGGTGCCACACTCATATTATTCCAATATGTCGACAAACACGGAAAACCTCTACATAACCTTCTGCAAGAAAAGTTTGATAAACTACCAAGAAACACTAGGAGATTATTTTATGTATCAGGAGAGACCGACGTGGATACGCGGGAGAAAGTACGAGAGATTACAGAGAAATCCAGTGACGCGATTATTGTCGCCTCTATGGGCACTTTTTCTACTGGGGTTAATATTCGTAACCTACACAATATTATATTTGCATCACCAAGTAAGTCTCAGATTAGGGTTCTCCAAAGTATCGGAAGAGGATTAAGAAAGACCGATGATGGTAAACCGACTACTGTATATGATATAGCAGATGATTTACATTGGAAATCTAAGAAGAACTATACCTTGGTTCATGCGGCAGAGCGCATTAAGATATATGCTAAAGAGAAATTTAAGTATAAAATATACGATATAAATATATAAGTATGGAAATAAGACAGTTTAAATTATTGAATGGTGATGATATAATCGCCGTAATGAATACTAGATATGATGGACATTATATCATTGAAAGGCCTGTACTCATAGGTAATGATATGTACGGCCGTTTGGTATTCAGCCACTGGTTTCCACTCTCAGAACAAAATATGTTCAAACTCTATAAAAATAGATGCATCCAGCACGTCCCTATCTCTAAGGACTTTGAAGAAGCTTACATCAAGTATATTATGGATGAGGAACAACCCTATTCATCGGATGAAGTATTAAAAAGAATTGAATCTCTAAAAGAATCCCTCCTTCAGAGGGATGAATATGAACCCGTATATGATGATGAAGATGAAGAAAAAGAACCTACAATACATTAAATTTATAGTATACCCCTGTCTCCCCCGGAGATAATATATTATACTACACTTTTCGGCATTTGTAAAGGGAAAAATGAAAAAAAATGAAATTAATTTTATTTAAAGAAAACACTTTACATTGAACCGATTTTGTAGTATAATAATACTATTATTGGAGAAATAATTATGAAACCTAAACAAAAGCCACATTATGTCAATAACAAGGAATTCTCACTAGCTGTAGTAGAATATGTTAAGGACAGTAATATGCATAAAGAAAAGGGCGTCGATGCACCAACGGTTCCAGACTATATCGCTAAGTGTTTTATCAAGATTGCAGAGGGCCTATCTCATAGACCAAACTTTGTAAGATATACTTACCGAGAAGAAATGGTAATGGATGCTGTAGAGAACTGCCTAAGAGCTATAGGAAATTATAGAATAGAGACAGCAACAAGAACTGGTAATCCAAATGCATTCTCTTACTTTACTCAGATATGTTACTATGCATTTATCCGTAGAATAACCAAAGAGAAGAAACAACAAGACATTAAATTCAAGTTTATTGAAAAGATGGGTATTGATGATTTTGTATCTATGGGTATGGACGATGCAGGAGCAGCCGAAACTATGAACTATGTTGATACACTAAGACAACGTATTTCTACAGTAAAAGAGAAAGATAAAGCAGTTAAAAAATTCGCAAAAGAGGAGAAGGCTAAAGAGAAACTAGAACTCTTTATGTTATAATATATGAAAGTAGCAATATTAAACGACACCCATTGTGGGGTAAGAAACTCATCTGATATTTTTCTGAAGTATCAAGAAAGATTTTATGAGGAGATATTCTTTCCTTATTTAAAAGAGCATAACATCAAGAACATCTTGCACCTTGGTGATTATTATGAACATCGCAAGTTTGTTAACTTTAAGGCACTTAATGCCAATCGTAAACACTTCCTAGAACCTATGAGAGATATGGGCATTACTATGGATATAATCCCTGGTAACCATGATGTATACTTTAAGAATACTAATGAACTATGCTCACTTAAAGAGCTTCTAGGTTACTTTACAAGTAATGTTAATATTATTATGAAACCTACAGTACTAGATTATGACGGCTTAGGTGTTGCAGTTATCCCTTGGATTAACAATGGTAACTATGCAGAATACACTAAATGGGCAATGAATTGTAAAGCACCTATCCTTGGTGCTCATTTAGAACTAAAAGGTTTTGAAATGATGGCTGGTATACCCAATCCACATGGAATGAATGCTGATGTATTCTCTAGGTTTGAGATGGTATTATCTGGTCATTTCCATACGAGGTCAAGCCAGGGTAATGTTACCTATCTAGGTTCTCAAATGGAATTTACTTGGGCTGATGTGGATGACCCTAAATATTTTCATATTTTAGATACTGAAACAAGGGAGATTACTCCAGTCCGTAACCCTATTACTATGTTCAAGAAGGTCATATATGATGATACCAAAACTGACTATAGTAAAATAGATGTAAAACAGTTTGAACAAAAGTTCATCAAATTAATAGTTATAAATAAAAATGACTTATATATGTTTGACCAGTTTGTTGATAGACTACAATCTATTGAAACTTACGAGTTGAAAATTGCAGAATCATTTGAAGAGTATTTGGGAGAAAGCGTCGAGGACGAGAAAATATCCCTAGAAGATACTACGACCCTTCTGGATTCTTATGTTGAAGCCGTTGAGACTGACTTGGAAAAAGATAAGTTAAAACTTGAACTAAGGACTCTATATACAGAGGCTCAGAATTTAGAGGTAGTATGATACAATTTAAATCATGTAAATGGCAGAACTTTCTGTCAACAGGGACAGATGCGATAACAATTAGCTTAGATAAATCACCATCAACACTTATCGTTGGCCAAAATGGTGCAGGTAAATCTACATTGCTAGATGCATTATCATTTGGACTATTTGGTAAGGCCCATAGAGATATCGGTAAAGGCCAATTAGTTAATTCAATCAATAAGAAAGGGACACTAGTAGAAGTAGAATTTGCAGTAGGCAATTCAGAGTTTAAAATTGTTCGTGGTATCAAACCTAATAAGTTTGAAATCTGGCAGAATGGTAATCTAATTAATCAAGCATCTAATGCAAGAGACTACCAAAAATTCTTAGAAACAAATATACTTAAACTGAATCATAAATCTTTCCATCAAGTGGTAGTACTAGGTTCAAGTTCATTCATTCCATTTATGCAATTGCCTAGTTGGTCTCGCAGAAGTATTATTGAAGACTTATTGGATATTAATATATTCTCCAAGATGAACAATCTACTAAAAGAAAAGAACTCCAAGTTGCGTGATAATCTAAATGATGTTAATCATAGAATTGACTTGATTAATACTAAAGTGGATTCACAATCAAAATATATCAAAGACTTAGATGCTCTTAACCAAGAACAAATAGATAAGAGTAGGGATTCAATAGAAACCTATAAGAGTCAGATTGATGATACATTTAAAGAGTCACAAAAGCTAGGTAAGAACCTAACTTCACTCCTTGCTGATGAAGAACGCAGTCACAAGCACTTCATGGAGCGTATGAGTGAAGTTAAGTCACTAGATAAAAATCTTAATGGTAAGATTAAATCACTGGTCAAAGAGGCTCGTTTCTATGAAGATAACGACAATTGTCCAACTTGTGAACAAGAGATTACAGCAGAAATTAAGGAGACCAAACTATCTGGTCTTAAGTCTACTGCAGCAGATGTTCAGCTAGAGTTAGGTAAACTGGCCAAAGAAGTAAATACTACAGAGAAAGAAGGTATTCAGATAGGTAATAATCTTAATACACTAAGACAGCGTCAAAGTAAAATCAATTCAAATAATGAAAAGATATCATTACTACAGAAAGAGATTAATAAGGTTCAGAAAGAAGTTTCAAACCTAAATAAACTGACTGGTGATAGTGGTAATGCTAAGAAAGAACTGTCAGACCTCAAAGCGGCCAAATCAAAGGCTTTAGAAAACAAGCTAGAATATGTAGAGGAAAGGACTTATAACGAAGTTATAGGGGAGATGCTTAAAGATACTGGTATTAAGACTAAAGTGATAAAGCAATATTTGCCTGTCATGAATAGACTTATTAACCAGTATCTGCAAGTACTTGATTTCTTTGTTGCATTCCATCTTGATGAGAACTTCAATGAGACCATCAGGTCAAGACATAGGGATTCATTTAACTATGCATCATTCTCTGAAGGCGAAAAGCAACGTATTGACTTGTCTTTACTCTTTACTTGGAGACAGATAGCTAAGATGAAGAACTCAGCGGCAACCAATCTACTTATCCTAGATGAAACCTTTGATAGTAGCTTAGATGTTGATGGAGTAGATAATCTAACCAAAATCCTTTCAACGCTAGAAGATGGAACCAATGTGTTTATTATATCTCACAAAGGCGATATCCTAGAAAATAAGTTTAGGTCAAAGATTGAATTCTTCAAGCATAAAAACTTCTCTAAGATAGCTTAGTTATATACATATAACAAAATAATCTAAAAAAACTGAAATTAGTTGTTTACAGCAGGTGCAAAGCCTAGTATAATATACTCTTAGAAATTAGAAAATTATCCGCTCTTAGCTCAACTGGATAGAGCAACAGCCTTCTAAGCTGTAGGTTTCAGGTTCAAGTCCTGAAGGGCGGGCCAAACAAAAGAAGGAAATACCAATGTTATATGTAGATTATTTAATTGAGATGAATGAGAACGGCCTAATGTTTACTGATAAAGATAGTCCTCTGGAACCTAATTATCAATTGACTATGGATAAGGTTCCCTTTGAAGAAGGCGATGTATTTACTCTGATTGAATTACCAGATGGCCGTTTATTATTTAAGAGGACATCTCGCCCTAGTCAGATGGAATTACAGTTTGATTAAAGCTTTTGTTACAAATGTGTTACATTTATGTTACAGTTGAGAAAAAACTTTAAAAAAAATGAAAAAAACACTTTACATTCTCAATAATGCGTAGTATAATATACTAGTAAATTAAAAGAGAAACCTATATTATGATGAATTATGAAAAATCCCTCCTACCAAAACTCTTGGCTAAAGAGAACATTACCATTAGACATGGTAACTTCAATACAGCCTGGTTTGATATCAAGAACAGAACCCTAGGTCTTCCATTGTGGAAAGATATGGGCAAAGATGTTTATGACCTTCTAATTGGTCATGAGGTTGGACATGCAATAGAAACCCCATATGAAGGTTGGCATGATAGTCCAGAGAAGTTAGAAGGATGTCCAAGAACTTATATCAATGTGATAGAAGATGCTAGGATTGAGAGAAAAATCCAATCAAGATATCCAGGGCTTGTCAACTCTTTTAATAAAGGTTACAAGAAGTTATTGGAGAGAGAATTCTTCGGACCACTTGACGATGTAGATTATGACCAAGTCAAACTTATTGATAAGATTAATCTTAAGACCAAACTCGGTTCACTTATAGAAGTACCATTCAATTCAGAAGAAATGGTTTACCTAACTAGAGCTAAAACTACTCAAACATTTGATGAAGTTGTTCAGTTAGTCAAAGACATTCTAAAGTTTACTCAAGACAATACACCAGAGCTAATTCAACAGCCAGAACCTGAACCAGAAGATTCAGAAAACCAAGAGTCAGAAGAGAATAACAATCAAGAAGATATGCCGTCAGGACATGATGATTATGAGAAAGAAGAGTCAGACGACGAGTCAACTCAAAGTAAGTCAGGTAATCAATCATCTGAGGAATCAGAAGAGGGTGAAGAGTCAGACGACACTGAAACAGTAACGGCTAAAGAACCTGTACACACAGCTGGTTCTGATGTTTCTATTACCGATAGTATCTATAGGTCAAAAGAAAAAGAACTAATAGAAACAGATAGAAATGGTAATCAGCCTATCATCATCAGTCAAACCTCTGCAGACAATATCGAAACATCCATAGTAGATTTCAAAGAACTTTCTAAAGAGAGAGAAACAGAAATAAAAAGATGGGAAGAAAATTACAAGGATAGTTCATGGGGTAATCAATCTTGGAGAGAAACTATTTCAACTGGTTACGCTTCATATATGAAACAACTTAAAAAGAATGTTCAACCGGCCGTTAGAGAATTCGAAATGAAAAAAGCGGCGACACAATGGTCTAGGGCTACTGAAGCTAAGACTGGAAACATCAACGTAAACAAGTTATGGTCTTACAAGACAAACGATGATATCTTTCTCAAAGCTACTAAGTTACCAAATGCCAAATCACACGGCATGGTTATGTTGGTAGACTATTCTGGGTCAATGTCAACGTCAATGAAATATGTAATGGACCAAATCCTTCATACTGTTATGTTCTGTAAGGCAGTCAACATCCCTTATGAAGTATACGCATTCACGTCCGGCGGTTGGTACGGAGAGTCTCAAGCTAGACAATATCAAACAGGTGACCTAGATATGGATGACCTAAGAATGCCACTCCTAGTATCTTCAGATATGAAGAAAGCTGACTTTATAAAGGCGACTCAGTTCTTATACTTAAGGACTACAGAACAAAGAGACATACCTAAAGCTCATTCAGAGAACTGGGGTTCAACACCTCTTAATCAAGCTCTAGTTGTTATGCATGATATCATTAAAAGATTCAGAGCTAAGAACAACATTGAAAAAATGAACTTCTTAACTTTCACCGATGGAGATGCTAATAGAATCCAAGTTCATGGTAATAGAGATTACAGAAACAAGACTAATGAAATAAGATTAATTGTTCAAGGTAAGTCTATCACATCTGGATTAACCTCAGCAACTGGTCTAACAACTGTCCTACTTAACAATATTAAGAAACAGTATAAAACTAACAATCTAGGATTCTTCATGGCCGATGATAATAGTGAATGGAAGTATAGAATCAATAATGCATACTGGGCAGAATCAGCTAGAACAGGTAGTGAAGAATACAGAAAGGAAAAGAACAAAGAGTATAATAAAAACAAGTGTGTTGAAGTATCAAATGTTTTCGGATATGATACTTACTACATGGTCAAAGGTGGTAAAAACCTTAATACCGAAGAAGAGGATTTCGAAGTTCAAACAGAAGCCTCAGATGCTCAGATTAGAAATGCTTTTAAAAAGTACTCTAAGTCCAAAAAGACCAACAAGGTGCTTCTTACTAAATTCGGAGGGGCAGTGGCTTGAGTGTAACATATTTGATACACTTGCAAAAAAAGATGAAAATAAATGAATTATTTTCAACAAAACACTTTACATTCGCATAAATGCGTAGTATAATATACTAGTAAATTAAATAAATGGAGTAAACTATATTATGAATACAATGAAAAAATCAACTCAAATAATCCTTGAAACCCTGGCTCAGAGGTTCCCAGACCAGACAGAGTTCAAGAGAGCCCAAATCAGTGATACAGCTGACTCATTGGGTTATTCAAGAAAAGACTTTTGGGACTTAATCGATGCAAAGATAAGAGTTAAACCTGGTGTTTATGACTTATCAGCTATGATTGTCCCAGTTAATAAAGAACCAATTACTGGTTTCTCAAACGTGGTTAAGATGCAATCAATAGTAAATGAAGAATCAAACTTTGCTAAAAAAGACCCAACTTTTGTCCCATGGGGTGCCTTTTCGGATGTGGTTAAAATCCTCAAGTCCGAAATGTTCTACCCAGTCTATGTATCTGGTTTATCAGGTAACGGTAAGACTTTCATGGTTGAACAAGCGGCTGCTAAACTAGGTAGAGAGTTCATCAGAGTTCAAATTAATCCTGAGACGGATGAGGACGACCTACTAGGTGGATTCAGACTTATCAATGGAGAAACAGTATTCTCTAAAGGGCCGGTTCTCAAGGCTATGGAGAGAGGAGCTATTCTTCTTCTGGATGAGGTCGATAGAGCGACTAACAAGATTATGTGTCTACAAGGTATCCTAGAAGGAAAACCAGTACTAGTCAAAAAGACTGGTGAAGTAGTAGAACCAAGTCCAGGTTTCAATGTCATTGCAACAGCCAATACCAAAGGTAAAGGCTCAGAAGATGGCAGATTTACAGCCGCTTCAATCATTGATGATGCTTTCTTGGAGAGATTCACAGTAGCCATAGACCAGGCTTTCCCAAGTCAATCAGTGGAGAATAAAATCGTTGCTAAACATATGGAAAAGTTCGGCAAAGTAGATGTAGAGTTCGCGACTAAACTAGTATCTTGGGCTGACATTATCAGAAAGACATTCTATGATGATGGAGTTGACGAGGTAATTTCAACCAGAAGGCTCTGTCACATAGTTCAAACTTTTTCTATCTTTGATAACAAGATGAAAGCCATAGAATTATGTATCGCAAGATTTGATGATGATACTAAGGCTGCCTTCTTGGACTTATACACTAAAGTGGATTCAGGAGTTACCTTCGAAGATGAAACTACAACCGAGGACACATATGAAACAGTCTAAACCAGATTACAAATTTAATGAAGGGGCTCTTATTGAAGAGCTCCATGATTACATAGATTCAACCTATAATGCACATTATGGTCAAGGAGGACTTCAGTCAAGTGAAGTTATCATCGACCGAGGACATGGCCTAGGATTCTTCTTAGGAAATGTAGATAAGTATAATGCACGTTATGGCAAGAAGGGTGATACTCCGCAGGAGTGGCGCAAAGACCTGATGAAGGTTCTACATTATGGATTACTTGCTTTATATGAGCATGATAGAAATAATGCAAAGTAATTACATAAAGGGGTTTACAAATACCCCAAAGTGTAGTATAATATAAACTATTAAATAAATGGAGATGCAAATGCAACTATCAAATGAAACCCAGGCTCTTCTCGCCAATTTTGCTACTATCAATGCAAACATGGTTCTGAAACCTGGTCAACAACTAAAAACTATTTCCGAGGCCAAGAACATTTTGGCTATCGCAAATATCACCGAGGACTTCCCTGCTGAAATGGGTATCTACGACCTTAATGAATTCTTATCAATTCATGGTCTTATTGATTCACCTACTTTGCAGTTTGAAGATAATGCTGTACTGTTCAAAGATGATACCAATAAGGTAAAATACTTCTTTGCCGCATCCAGTATTCTTACTACTCCAGAGAAGGATATCACAATGCCTTCAACCGATGTAGAAGTTCACTTTACAGCTGACACAATCTCTAAGATTAAGAAGGCTGCTAACGTACTAGGTCATATCGATATGGCTATAGTCGGCGGTGAAAATGTAATTGTAAAAGTATTCGATGCTAAAGATACTAGTGCAAATACTTATGAACTTGACCTAGGTGCTAATACATCTGGTTCAAACTTTAACTTTGTCATGAACATTTCAAATCTGAAATTAGTTGATGGCGATTATAACGTATTTATTTCATCTAAGTTGATTTCCGAATGGCGTAATACTAATTTACCTGTAAATTATTTTATCGCTTTAGAAAAATCAAGTACTTATGGTGTATAAATACTTAATGAATTCTCATAATACTATGAGGATAATACGAGAAGATGCTGCATTGGGCGGGTCTCTCATAATTAGTCTACTTTGCAAAGGAGAAAAAAATGACTGAAGAAGTAATGGCACCACAAGGTGCAGAGGGCCAAGAGGCTCCACAACTGTCCCTACAAGACATCGCAACTTTCGTACAGATTATTGATATCTGTTCTAAAAGAGGTGGTTTTGAAGGTTCAGAGCTAGAGGCCGTAGGTGGTCTTAGAAATAGAACTGTTGCATTTCTAAATGCCGCGGCTCCAAAAGATGGTGAAGTTCCTGAAGGACAAGTTCCTGTGGAAGAACCATCAGTTGAAGAGGTTACTGCTGAAGAGGCATAATCGAACTAGCCATGAGTGTGGGGGTGGCTCCCCCATATTTTTATTATTACAAGGATTATATTATGAACAAAACTGAAGTTTCGGCTCTTATCTCAGCCTTACAAAACGGGATAGTCAATATCACTTTTAAGAAAATCATTACCAACGAAATTCGAATTATGGAATCATCTCTAAACCCAGAGATTTTGCGTAAGAATGGAGTCGGTACTATATTGGAAAGTGTTTCACCAGATTCGGACCACATCGCTGTGTGGTGTATCGACAAGGGAGCATGGCGTTCCTTTAGAGTTAATACTGTTACTGGCTGGGAGATTATGCAATGAACAATGAGTTTCTATGGGTAGAGAAATACCGACCACAAACAATACAAGACACAATCTTACCAACTTCGATTAAGAAAACATTTCAAACAATCGTTGATACTGGCGAGATTCCAAATTTACTTCTTACTGGTACTGCGGGTATCGGTAAGACAACTGTTGCTAAGGCTTTATGTAAATCACTAGGATTAGATTATCTAGTCATTAATGGTTCAGAAGAAGGCAACATTGATACACTTAGAACAAAGATTAAACACTTTGCTTCGACAGTATCATTACAGGGTGGATACAAGGTGGTTATTTTAGATGAGGCAGATTATCTAAATCCCCAATCCACCCAACCCGCGTTACGTGGATTCATTGAAGAATTCAGTAACAACTGTAGGTTCATAATGACCTGTAACTTTAAAAACAGAATCATTGACCCACTACACTCTCGCTGTTCTGTTATAGAATTTAACATTGCAAAGAAAGACACTCCTAAGTTATGTATGCAGTTCCTAGAAAGGTGCTGTACTATCTTAACCCAAGAAGGTGTTGAATATGAAGAGGCTGTAGTGGCTGAACTTATTATGAAATATCTGCCAGACTGGCGTAGAGTTCTCAATGAGTTACAAAGGTATTCTGTTTCTAATCACATAGATACAGGCATCCTTGTTTCTTTATCAGAAGTGTCTATCAGTAGTCTTATGTCCGCACTCAAAGCTAAAGACTTTAAGAAGATGCGACAATGGGTTACAGATAACATTGACCAAGAACCTGCGGCTCTCTTTAGGAAGTTATATGACAATATGTATGAGTATGTGGAACCACAAAGTATCCCACAGCTTGTCCTTATTCTCGCTGACTATCAATATAAAAACAGTTTCGTTGCTGACCATGAAATTAATATGGTTGCATGTTGTACTGAAATTATGGCTGGAGTATCGTTCAAATGACAGATAGTTATGAATGGTCAAAATGGCAGATAGTGGAAGTACACTATGCTGGAACTAAAAAGCAGTATAGAGTTGTTAAGTATAGTGACAAAAGTGTGGTTATCTTTGAGAAAACATTTGTTAAAGAAGACCAAGCTAAACAATTTTTAAAGAAGGCTCGAGATGAATCCCTTTGATTATATAAACGATATCACTAATAACAAGAAAGGCATAATGATAGATGATATCGCCGAGAAGGAGTATAATTCCTTTATAGTCAATCGTGGCTTAGGTAACTTCCGAGACTGCATTTTATATGCCAATGAAATGAACGTAAACCATCACCTGGATGCACGGCTTCAATATGATTTTTTTATAAATATAATTAAGAAGCAGAAAAGGTGGTCCAAATGGGCCAAACCAGAATCCGTTTCTAATTTGGAAATTATCAAAGAATATTATGGATATAGTAATGAAAAGGCTAAGTCCGTACTATCCTTACTAAATAATGAACAGTTGGAAACATTGAAAAAAAGGATGTATAAAGGTGGAAAACGAAAATAATATTGAAGTTAAAAATTGGACTCCAGCAGATATGTTGGAAATCTCACTCAACGAACCAGATGATTTTCTAAAGATTAGAGAAACATTAACACGTATCGGTGTAGCATCTCGCAAAGACCAGAAGCTATATCAGTCTTGTCATATATTACATAAACAAGGCAGATACTTTATTGTTCACTTTAAAGAGTTGTTTCTATTGGATGGTAAACCATCTAACTTAATAGAAAATGACTTGCACAGAAGAAATACAATAGCTACTCTACTTGCTGATTGGGGACTTATCACAGTCCTAAATCCTGAGCAGAGTAAGGACGTAGCTCCATTAAGACAAATCAAAGTCATTCCTTATAAAGAAAAGGTAGAATGGCAACTATGTCCTAAATACAATATAGGAAATAGTAATGCAAAGGATAACGCAAAATAACTTTTTCAATAAGTTACACGAATTATTGAAACAAAACAGAATACAAAATGTTTGGAGAAATATCTTAAACTAACATTTTGTGCTGTATAAATAATAGTGGATGCTGAATAATCGGGTCCACATATTAACCTTGCTATACATAGGAGGAAACTAAAATGGTAAGAAATACAATGAACGTGCCTCGTTCACTATTCATAGGATTTGAACCTATACTAAATGAACTTGAAAGAATCCACTCAGCTGGAAGAGCTCAAGATAACTATCCACCCCATAACGTTGTTAAGGTAGATGATGAACACTTTATCATTGAACTTGCAGTTGCTGGATTCTCGGAAGAAGATATTTCCGTAGAAGTAAAGGACGGGATTCTTTTAGTGAAAGGTGTAAAGTCTGAAGATGATGAGCGTGAATATGCACATAAGGGTATATCATCCCGTAAATTCGAAAAGAACTTCCGTCTTTCCGAGTTTGTCGTTATAGATGGTGCCGACCTTGTGAATGGGATACTTGTGGTGAATGCCAGAGTTGAAGTTCCAGAAGAGAGGCGTCCTAGGAAGATTCACTTAGGGTCTGCTGGGGCATCAAAGAAGAAGGAATTTATTCAAGAATAGATTCCGGTGAGCAGCGAAACCTAGTAGATATTTGAAACAATTTCTACTGGAGATACAAAATGAGAACTTTACTCAACATCATGCACAAACATGATGATTTGTCTTTGGCCCTTAAAGAAATGGCAGAACTAGCCTTATATATTGGTGTATCATTTATGATTGCCCCAAGTATTATTTGGTTAGCCTGGACAGGGATTTAAGGTCATTGACTAAAAACTAGGGTGGTATCCTTCGGGGTATCACCCAAACTTTTTTAAAAAACCTCTTTACATTATGCGTGAAGTGTAGTATAATAGTACTATATTTAATTATGGATTGGACTATATGAATTTTTATACAAATGTAACTCGATATGCGAATATGTTACTTTATCGTGGCTATGAAAATGGCACTAAAGTTGCAAAGCGCATCAAATACAAACCCACCTTATTCGTAAATACTCCGCAGGGAGATTGGACTTCGCTCGATGGTAATCCATGTGCACCTATCAAGTTCGATTCTATGCGTGAGGCTAAAGACTGGATGGATATCAATAAGCATACTGCTGGTAGAGAAATCTATGGCAATGACAGATACATATCCCAGTTTATCAACGACCAGTTCCCTGGCGAGATAGAATTTAATCGTAACCTAATCAACGTAACCTCTATTGATATCGAGGTTGCTTCCGATGATGGTTTCCCAGAACCAGAACAAGCAGAACACCCTATCATATCCATTGCGATGAAGAACAATATTGACAATACTTATTATGTGTGGGGTCTTGGAGATTTCGATACAGACCAATCTTATATGAAATCACACCGCGTAGTCTATGTAAAATGTGAATCAGAACTTACACTATTACATAATTTTATTAATCACTGGTCACTACCTAGTCAATGTCCTGATGTTATTACTGGCTGGAATACTATGTACTTTGATATACCATACATTGTAAATCGTATTATCAGAATGCTTGGTGATGATGCTCCTAAAAGGCTTTCTCCTTGGGGTATGGTAGACAGAAGAACTGCTCGTAAAATGAACAGAGAACAGACTATCTTTGATATCAAGGGTATTGGTCATGCAGATTACATGGAACTATTTCAGAAGTATACTTACACAGCCCAAGAATCTTATGCTCTTAATCATATTGCTCACGTTATTCTAGGCGAGAAGAAACTGTCATATGAAGAATACGGCTCACTCCATAGTCTATACAAAAATGACCACCAAAAGTTTATTGATTATAATATCAAAGATGTTGAGTTGGTTGACAGACTAGAAGACAAGATGGGCCTTATCACTCTTATGTTGACTATGGCATATAAAGGTGGCGTTAACTATTCGGACACGTTCGGAGTTACTGCAATCTGGGATACTATTATTTACAGATATCTCAATGACCGAAAGATTGCAATGCCATTCTCCGAGAATAAGATTAAGACTAATTACCCTGGCGGATATGTAAAAGACCCAGTAGTTGGTTTACACGAACACGTGGTATCGTTTGACCTTAACTCTCTCTATCCGTCAATCATTATGCAATATAATATGTCGCCCGAAACTATCTTAAACGGCCAAGTCCTTCCTATCAATATCGATAAGATACTTGATGGGTATACCTTTGACCGAGATGGTCATGCTGTAGGCGGTAATGGTCAATGCTTTAGTAGTGATAAGAAAGGCATGATGCCTACCCTAGTAGATGATTTATATAGTGAACGTGTCATAATCAAGAAACAGATGATTGAGGCTCAGAAAGAATTACAGAAGGTAGTTCCTGGTGATAAACAAAAACTCTATGATATAGAACGTAAAATATCCGTGGCAGAAAATCAACAGATGGCTATTAAAATTCTACTTAACTCACTCTATGGCGCTATGGGTAACAAGTACTTCCGTTTCTTTGACCAACGTATTGCAGAGGCAATTACATTATCTGGTCAGCTTACTATCCGTTGGGCAGAAGTCGCTTTAAATAAATACCTAAATAAAGTCATGAACACAGATACCGATTATATCATTGCCATTGACACAGACTCGCTCTATGTTAATCTTGGCCCATTGGTCGAACAGGTTAACCCATCCAATCCGGTTGACTTTCTTGATAAAGTTGCTAGTGAAAAACTAGAACCAGTCCTTAGTCAGGCATATCAAGAACTGTTTGACCATATGGGTGGCATCGATAATCGTATGGTTATGAAAAGAGAGGCCATTGCAGACCGTGCCATATGGACAGCCAAGAAAAGATATATCCTAAACGTGCATGATAACGAGGGTGTTCGATACAAAGAACCTAAACTCAAAATCATGGGTATCGAGGCTATTAAATCTTCAACTCCTGCCCCTTGCCGAGATGCTCTTAAAGAATTGTTCAAAGTAATTATGAAGGGTTCCGAGAAAGATAATCAACAGGCTATCTTACAATTCAAGGATTACTTCCAAACATTACCAGCCCATGATATTGCATTCCCTCGTGGCGTTAGTAATGTTACAGAGTATTCAAATATGCAGACCATTTACAAGAAGGGTTGTCCAATGCATGTTCGTGCCGCTCTACTCCATAACAGAATGTTAAAGAATAAAAGTCTGACCAAAAAGTATCAGCCAATTAAGAATGGCGAGAAGATTAAATTTATATATCTCAAGTCACCCAATCCTATCAAAGAAAATGTAATCGGCTTCATGCAGTATCTCCCAAAAGAGTTTGAATTGGATTCCTATATAGATTACGAGACACAATTTCAAAAAACATTCCTTGACCCTATAGAACCTATCTTCAAGGCGATTGGATGGAATACCGAAGAAACTTCAAGTTTAGAGGACTTTTTTGGATAAAACACTTTACTTTTGGTTAAAAGTATAGTATAATATAACATATAAACACACTAAGGAAATAATATGAAACTAGTAAGAATCTCATCAGGAGAAGAAATCATTGGAGATGTCACTGAAAGTGATAACTCTGTTATCGTTAAAAATGGCTTTGTCCTAATCCCAGGCGGAGAAGGAAAGATTGCATTTATGCCATTCATGCCATATACTAAGAATGCTAAAGATGGTCTTAAAATCAACAAGCAGTTTGTACTGTTTATTGCTGACCCATTAGATGAATTAGTACAACAGATTCAGGCACAACTTAAGCCTAAATCATCTTTAATTACACCAAACACGGATATCATAGTCTAATGAATACAAGTGCTCGAACAGGTGAATTGGTCCAGAAAATTGGCCAGTGGCATCAAGACAGAAATCTTATTGATGGAGCCACAGATAAGGACCAAGTATGTAAACTGATTCAGGAAGTCGGTGAACTTTCTGATAATGTATGTAAGGGTAAAGATGTCGCAGATGATATTGGAGATTGTATGGTAGTATTAATTAATATTGCTATGAGAAATAATCTCACTATCGATAGATGTTTAGAAGTGGCGTATAATGATATCAAAGACCGAAAAGGTAAAATGGTAGATGGTATCTTTATCAAGGAGGAATAATGGCAGGTAATCAACCAAAATATCCAATCTATATTATATCAAAGGGTCGTGCTGACACTAGACTAACAGTTAAGACACTAGAAGCAAACGGCACACCTTATACTATAGTAATTGAACCTCAAGAGTATAACGATTATGCGGCAGTCATTGACCCAGCCAATATTCTAGTTACTCCATTTACTAATCTAGGTCTAGGTTCTATACCAGTCCGTAACTTTGTTTGGGAACATGCATGTTCTACTGGTGCTGAAAGACATTGGATTCTTGATGATAATATACAACATATGTATAGACTCCATAAGAATGCTAAGATTAAGGTAACAGATGGTACTTGTTTCACTGCGTGTGAAGAGTTTACCGACCGATATGAAAATGTTAAAATGTCTGGTATGAACTATAGTTATTTCCTACCTGCGACTACCAAGCGACCTCCATATTATCATAACACTAGGGTATATTCATGTATCTTATTGGCGAATGATATCTATCCAGAGTTTGCGTGGAGAGGCCGATTCAATGAAGATACAGATTTATCTCTAAGAATTATGAAGGCTGGTTATCATACTTTCCTATTTAACAACTTTAATTGTGGTAAGATTACTACTATGACAATGAAAGGTGGTAATACGGAAGAGTTATATAACATTGACCAAACAGGTGACCAAGGCAATCGTAAAGGTAATGATGATTTTGATAACAGAAGAGAGTTTGCAGAATCATTAAGACGACAACATCCAGATTGTGTTAAAGTTACTTGGAAGTGGGGTAGGTGGCATCACCACATTGATTACTCTATATTCCAAAAAGAAAAACCAACTCTCAAACCAGACCTAAATATACCTAAGGTAACAGACAATAAAGGTCTTAAACTAGTCAGATTAAAGAAGGAGGCAGTATAATGGCAAGTAAAAATAATTCAACCAAAGATAGACAAATCAATTACGAAGGTGAAAGTCTATTTGTATTATCAGGAGAAGAAGAGGCAGAGACACCACATCAGTGGGATTCAATGCCAGAGTTTGACCAGAAGCAGAATGAGGCATGGAAATGTATTAAGGTAAGATTCCGTAATGAAGAAGACCTATTGGCATTTGCAGAACTTATTGGTCAAACAGTAACACCTAAAACAAAAGGTGTTTGGTATCCACCTGCAGACAAAAGTAAGAACTCGCTTCTTAGATGGATGCATGAAGACCAAATTGATGGCAACCCAGATGTTGACGAAGTAATTGACGAAGGACATATTCTAGTAGAATAATGACAAACTTAAACAAATATATAGTAGAGCACAATCCTTTATTTAGTGATGAAGCTGACTTTGATATAGTAACATATGTTTCTGACCTTATATCAGAACATGAAAATTATACAGATGTATCTCATCCTATATATGTCCCAAGTAAGGGAAGAGCAGATTGTGCATTTACTCCTAAAACATTATTAGAAGAAAATATACCATATAAGTTGTTTGTTGAACCTCAAGATTATGAAGAGTATTCCAAATATCACGATAAAGATATATTAGTTAATATTGAAGCTAACGATAGAGGCATTTCATATGTCAGAAACTTTATCAAAGAATACTCTAAAGCCCAAGGTGATACATATCACTGGCAAATGGATGATGATATTAAAAAGTTTAGAATCAGAATGAATGATAAGAATGTTGTGGTTAAAGGTATCAATGCCTTGGCCGTGGTAGAAAAGACAATTGGTCTATTCTCTAATGTTGCCATATCAGGCCTTACAAGTCCAGCATTTGCTTTTAGTAAAAGATATCCAGTTAAAGTAAACCAACTCGCATACAGCTGTGTTCTCATTAAGAATGAAGCTGATGTTACTTGGCCAGAAAATCTATCAGGTGTAGAGGACTGGCATTATACACTCACAGCCTTAGAAAACAAGTGGTGTACAATTTCTTTCTCTCATATCCTATTTGATGCTCCTGGTACTGCGACTCAAAAAGGTGGTAATATGAACCACTGGGAAAGTAAAGAGAAGAGACGCAAACTCTATGAGAGATTTGTTAAGGTCTGGCCTAAGAACTTTAGAGTTGTTGAGTTAGTAGAAGGTTCACATAAGGGTTGGAAGTTACAACACAAACGAAGATTTTTCACCGACTATAAAAATTTAAAATTAATTTTAAAAACCCCTTTACAATCAGATTAAAATGTAGTATAATATACCTATTATGGATAAAGTATCAGGCACACTATTTGAATCACTCTTTGATGTTCAGACTAACAAGAGTATAGATTTACCCACATTCAAAGACTTTGAAACAATACTATATCGACTTTCCGAGAAACCCAGAAAAGATAAAAAGTCTGCAGAACTAATGTCTCCTGCTTTTTATTCTGCTGGTACTACAAGAAAGAATGATAATGTACAAGGTTGGGGTGGCTGGTGTGCCATAGATGTAGATGATTGCACCGAGGACTTACAAGAGTTCTTGGACAAGAAATGTAAAGATTATCATTATATCTGTTACTCTACTGCTTCATCCACAAAAGACTTGCCAAAGTTTAGACTTGTCTTTCCCCTTACAGAGTTTGTTAACAAAGACAATATTAAACACTTCTGGTATGCCCTCAACAAAGAACTTGGTGAAATGGGTGATATCCAGACCAAAGATTTATCAAGAATGTATTACATCCCTGGCAAGTATGCTAATGCGCATAACTTTATCTTTACTAAACAAGGTGAGCCAATATCTCCCCATGATATTATGTCTCGCCATGAGTATATAGAAAAAAGTGGGAATTCATTCTTTGATAAATTACCTAAGAAGATGCAAGAGGCCATGATGGCTCACATGAAATCTTCACTAACTAATACTAAGGTATCATGGACTGGTTATAAAGACTGTCCGTTTTTTCCAAAGAAATTAGAACAAGAATATAGAACGATTACAGGCAGTGGCTGGTATCATAAAATGTATCAGATTATGGTGGCACTAGCAGGTAACGCTATAAGTAACAAGTATCCAATTACCTCTAAAGAAATCGCCTACTTATGTAGAGAATTAGATTTAGATACAGGCAATTGGTATAATAAAAGACCATTAGATAAAGAGGCAGAAAGAGCCTTAGAATTTGTACATAGGAATAGTTTATGAAAATAACAGTAGTAGGTTCGGGTTACGTTGGTATGGCTAACGCAGTAATGTTTGCCAAGAAACATGATGTAACAATTTTAGACATTGATAAGTTAAGAGTAGCTTCAATTAACCTTGGCGTATCAACCATTGAAGATAAAGATATATCGGATGAACTAGCTGAAGGCAAGTTATCACTTAAGGCGACCATGGATAAGAAGACTGCATATTCAGATGCTGACTGGGTGGTCATCGCAACACCAACTGATTATGATGAAGCAACAAACTACTTTAACACAGATACTGTTGAAGGTTGTATTAGAGATGCAGTAGAATATAATGCTGACTGGGATAAAAGTTCAACCACAATAGTAGTTAAGTCAACTATACCTGTAGGATTCATTGATGATATGCAAGAGAAGTATACGAAGTCAGTTATATTCTCTCCAGAATTCTTAAGAGAAGGCACAGCGTTAAGAGACTGTCTACGACCAGAAAGAATTGTAGTAGGTGATATTGGTTACAATGGTGAATCGTTTGCCAAACTTATTAATGAATGTATTATACCAAACTTCCCATCGCCACCAGTTAATCTATGTGGAACTAAAGAGGCAGAATCAATTAAACTCTTTGCCAATACATACCTCGCGATGAGAGTATCATTTTTTAATGAATTAGATATGTACGCAGAGGCAAATAATATGAACGCCTATTCTATTATAGAAGGTGTTACTGGAGATTCACGTATCGGTAGAGGTTATAGTAACCCATCATTTGGTTATGGCGGATACTGTTTTCCTAAAGATACAAAACAACTACTTGCCAATTTTAGAAAGCATCATATTCCTACCAAGATTATCCAAGGTATTGTATACGCGAATGAGAACAGAAAAGATTGGATTGCAAGAATGATACAACAGAAAGATAATGTATCAGTAGTAGGAATCTATAGACTAGCCATGAAATCTGGTTCAGATAATTATAGGTGTTCAGCCATACAAGGTGTTGTTGATAGACTTACTAAGGCTGGAGTCAAAGTTATTATTCATGAGCCTATGATTGAAGATGATAAGTTTTTAGGTTGTGTTATAGAAAATGACATAGATAAGTTCAACGAGCTATCTGACATAATCGTGACCAATAGAATGTCTGATGATATCATTGAGTCAAAAGTATACACCAGAGATATATACAATAATAATTAAAAAGACTTTACTTTCACTTAAAAGTGTAGTATAATATATCTATTAAACAAGGTAAAACTATGAGCAAAATACTAGTAACAGGCGGAGAAGGATTTATTGGTTCTAATCTAATTAAAAGATTATTATCAGAAGGTCATCAAGTAGTATCAATAGATAACGGACACTCAAGTCAGATGTCAAATAGACACGATGGATGTTGGTATCTCTATGGTACTCCGATGGACTTATTTGGTGCATTACAACATCAAGAACAAACCTTTGATTATATATTTCACTTTGGCGAATATGCAAGAGTAGAACAATCGTTTAATGACTTTGATAAAGTAATAGATTATAACCTAAGACACTTCCCAGAAGTTCTAAAGTTTGCCAAACATCAGGATGCCAAAGTAATCTATTCTGGTTCATCTACTAAGTTTGCCACTAATACATCAGCCGCTTCCCCATACGCATATACTAAAGCTCAGAATACTGAATTACTAAAGAACTATTCAGAATGGTTCGGCTTAGATTACAGTATAGTTTACTTCTATAATGTCTATGGAGATAATGAAATCAATGAAGGACAATACGCAACAGTAGTTGGTAAGTTCCTTAAGATGGTCAAAGATGGTGCAACCACTTTACCTGTTACATCACCAGGTGTTCAAGTAAGAAACTTTACACACGTTGATGATATTGTAGAGGGTATTATACTTGCCGCATTTAAAGGTAGTGGAGATAACTATGGTATTGGTTCACCAGAACAACATTCAATACTAGATTTAGTTTCATATCTTAAAGTTCAACCAGAAATGCTACCAGAGAAAGCAGGTAATAGATTAAATGGAGAACTTAAGACAGCAAAGGTAATTGACTTAGGCTGGAAACCAAAGAATACTTTACAAAAATATATAATGGAGAAATTATGAAATCACCCAACTACGGAAATATAAGTTTATGGATTGCGGCAATAGTATGTTTAATTCTATTAGTACCAACACTTGCTGCTTCTGATGAAAACGGAGAAAGATATTGTCTAGCTCAAAACATTTATTTTGAATCAGCCAATCAACCATTTGCTGGAAGAGTTGCAGTTGCCAATGTGGCAGTTAATAGGTCAAATGATGCACAGTTTCCTAGTACTATATGTGATGTAGTATATCAAGCTAAATTAAGAGAGAACTGGAAAGGTAATATGGTTCCTATTAGAAATAAATGTCAGTTCAGTTGGTACTGCGATGGTAAGTCGGATGAACCTACAGATTCAACTACATGGATGGAATCGTTACATATCGCAGACTTAGTTATATCTGGAAAAATGCCAGACATTACAAGTGGCTCTCTATGGTATCATGCAGACTTTGTATCACCTTACTGGGCACCATATCTAACAGAAGTTGTTACTATTGACAATCATATATTTTATAAATAGGAGTACACATGGAAATTAATGAACAATACGAATCAATATGTCAAGTAGACTGTACCGATAATGGTAAGACTATGGAGGCAGATGTATCTTTTTTCAAACCTAAAGACCTATGTAAAATATTATTCGAAGGTAAGATTGAAGTGTATTTAAGATATAATTCAAAACATCAAGTATATGTCGGCTCCAAAGCTGGTATGGAATTTATAACCAAAGGACCCAAATTTATGGGTTCATTTAGATATTAGGAGAAATAAATGATTAAAATGATTGGCAGTAATGTACTAGTTACTGAAACAGAAAAAGAAAATACTACATCAGGTGGTATTATATTAACAGAGGCAATTACAAAGGGTAGTAAACCTGGCCTAGTTTTGGCTGTCGGCCCTAATGTTACAGATGTAGCAAAAGGTGATAGAGTATTCTTACAATGGGATAAAGCTATGGCAGTTGATGTAGAAGGTAAAGGTGGTGCTATTATTGATGAGTCGTTCATTAGGGCGGTACTAAATGTATAGATACAGAGTTTATATAACCAGAGTAGTTGACGGAGATACTGTCGATGTAGATATTGATTTAGGTTTCAGCACTATGCTAAGAAAGCAAAGAGTTAGAATGATGGCAATTGATACACCAGAATCCAGAACCAGAGACTTAGAAGAAAAGTTTTATGGTAAACAATCTAAATACTTCTTAGAAAGTATCTTAAAAGATAAGAAAATCCAACTAGTATCCCACGACAAAGGCAAGTTCGGTAGAATTTTAGGTGAACTCTTTATAGATGGATTAGAAACTTCAGTTAATCAAACCATGATTAATAACAATCATGCTGTCCCATACTATGGTGGCAATAAAGAAGAAACAGAAAACCACCATATGGCAAACCGTAAAGCTCTCAATGAGCAAGGCATTATTTACGTTGAAAAATAAATTTAAGAAAGCATTCATGGAAGTCGCAGAGACATTTGCGGCTTTAAGTCATGCCAAAAGAAAAAAAGTAGGTTCTATTATAGTAAAGGATAATAGGATTATATCTATAGGATATAATGGAATGCCTACTGGTTGGGATAATGTATGTGAGACTAAGGATATCCATGATTATGGAAATAGAACTCCAGTATATGAGCTCACTACAAAACCCGAAGTCCTCCACGCAGAGGCAAATGCTATATCTAAAGTTGCAAGGTCAAATGAATCTACAGAGGGTGCCGAAATCTTCTGTACTGCCATGCCTTGTATAGATTGTGCTAAGTTAATACACCAATCGGGTATTAAAAAAGTATATTATAAAGAAGATTATAAAGCTAACGTGGGTTATGGAAGACCCTTTTTAGAAAAGTGTAAAATAGAATTGGAACAAATATGAAGAAAAGAGTAGGATTTACATGCAGCACATTTGACTTATTACATAGTGGTCATGTTGCAATGTTAAGAGAAGCAAAGACCGCATGTGATTATTTAATATGTGCATTACAAAATGACCCATCGGTAGATAGACCAGAGAAAAACAAACCCATTCAAAATATTGTCGAACGCCAAGCGCAACTAGCCGCCATTAAATATGTTGATGAAATTTTAGTATATAATACAGAAGAAGAGCTACTAGATATCCTTGCAATGTATCATATAGATGTTAAGATAATGGGCGAAGAATACAGGGATAAAGACTTTACTGGTAGAGAACTATGTAAGCAAAGAGATATAGATTTTTACTTTAACAAAAGAGACCACAGATTTTCAACATCTAATTTAAGAAAAAGAGTTGAAGAAAACACTTTACAATCGAAGTGATTTGTAGTATAATATACTTAATATTAAAACAGGAGAATATATGCCATCAATAGATTTAACCCCTAGGAAACCAAGAAATCCTAAGGATAAAAGACCACAGAAACCAATGCCGTTTGACGTTGCTCTAAGAAAGTTTAGAAAAGCAGTTGAGAGGGCTGGTACTCTGCAGGATGTACGCAGGAAGGAGTTCTATGAGAAACCAACTGCAAAGAGAAAGCGTAAGAAGGCCGAAGCCATCGCACGTTCAAGAAAACAACAGCGTATGCAAGAACAGACGCAACACGGCAGGAGAAAAAGATAATGTCAGTAATGGATAAATTAAAAAAGAATTCGAAGATTAAGACAACATCAGTCTTATCTAAATCGATTTTCTTTACAGAAAAAGATATGGTACCAACAGAAGTACCTATGGTAAATGTCGCCTTATCGGGTGATATTGATGGTGGTCTTACATCAGGACTAACTGTATTGGCTGGCCCTAGTAAACACTTTAAGACAAGTTTTGCTCTACTCATGGCTGGTGCCTATATGAAGGAACACGATGATGCAGTAATGTTATTCTATGATTCCGAGTTTGGTTCGCCTCAATCATATTTCGAGGCATTTGGTATTGATACTGATAGAGTATTACATACACCAATTACAGATGTGGAACAACTTAAGTTTGATTTAGTAGGTCAGCTAGATAATATCGAACGTGGTGATAAAGTTATCATTGTGATTGATTCTATTGGTAACCTTGCATCTAAGAAAGAACTAGAAGATGCCTTAAATGAAAAAGGTGTTGCTGATATGTCCAGGGCTAAGGCTTTGAAAGGACTTTTCAGAATGGTTACTCCATATCTTACTATGAAAAATGTACCACTACTTGCAGTTAATCATACTTACCAAGAGATTGGTCTCTTCCCTAAAGCTATCGTATCAGGCGGTACGGGTATCTACTACTCAGCTGATAACATTTGGATTCTAGGACGTAGACAAAATAAAACTGGTTCTGATGTTACAGGTTATGACTTTATTATTAATGTAGAGAAGTCAAGATTTGTAAAAGAGAAATCAAAGATTCCAGTATCAGTATCATGGGAAGGTGGAATCGAACAGTATTCAGGCCTACTAGAAATTGCCTTGGCTGGTAACTATGTGGTTAAACCAACTATGGGTTGGTATGCTAGAGTAGACCAATCAACAGGTGAAATAGTACAGCCTAAAGTAAGACAGAAAGATACTCTTACTAAAGAATTCTGGGACCCTATCTTAACAGGTACGGACTTTGCTAAGTTCATTAAGTCTTATTATCAAATTGGTCATAAGCCTTTATTAGAAATAGATTTAGAAACCACTTTACAGGAAGAGTAAAATGGAGTATAATATAACCAATAAAGATTATACTTTAGTGGAACAGGAAGCTGGTGAACTATCTGATTTTTATGGGATAAGAATTAAAACTGGTAAATGGAAAGATGTTGTGTTTGTATTTGGAAAAGTATCTATTAAAGAAGATACTGTAAAAGATATGGCAAAACTTTCATTTACCTATAACATTCAAGACCCAGATGAACACGATATAGATACTTTACAGAAAGACCCTGATTTTAATGATTACCTTGGTGCTCTTTTACAACATATAGTAACAGAGTCACTAGAAACAAGAGAGGCCCAGATTGGATATAAAACACCAACTACCGACACACATACTGAGCAACTTACTTAATAACGAGAGTTATTGTAGACGAGTTATTCCGTATATTAAACCCGAATACTTTGAGGGTGAGCATAGAACAGTATTTAGTTTAATTACTGCTTTTGTTGGAAAACATAATAAGTTACCAACTCCAAGTGTATTAGAACTAGAACTAAGAAAGACAAGTGCTCATGATGATTTGCTCAATGCATCATCACAGTTGGTAAAGGCTATTCAAGTCCATGAAGAAATAGATACAGATTATCTAATTAAAGAATCCGAAAAGTGGTGTAGGGATAGGGCAGTCTATCTCGCCATTATGAATTCTATCGGTATCATTGATGGCAAAGATGCTGAACAATCAGAAGGTGCTATTCCAGAAATACTTTCTAATGCTCTCGGTGTATCATTCGACCAGGCAATTGGTCATGATTACATTGACAACTCAGATGAAAGATTTGATTTCTACAACACAAAAGAAGATAGAACACCCTTTGACCTAGATTACTTTAATAAGATTACGAAGGGAGGCTTACCCAATAAAACCTTGAACATTGCTTTGGCAGGAACAGGTGTGGGTAAGTCTCTATTCATGTGTCATTGTGCGGCATCGGTATTACAACAAGGCAAGAATGTACTTTACATCACCATGGAAATGGCTGAAGAAAGAATTGCTGAACGTATCGATGCTAATCTAATGGACTTACCAATAGAACAACTTGCCAGAATTAACAAATCAACTTTCGATAGTAAAATACAAAAGATTGCACAAGCATCTATAGGTAAACTTATTATTAAAGAATACCCTACAGGTGCAGCACATACAGGTCACTTTAGAGCATTACTTAATGAGCTAAAGATGAAAAAGAACTTTAACCCAGATATGATATACATTGACTACTTGAATATTTGTTCATCAAGTCGTATGAAAGGGCTGGGTGGAAGTATAAATAGTTACTCTTACATCAAAGCCATTGCAGAAGAACTGCGTGGTCTTGCTGTAGAGTTTAATGTTCCGATAGTATCGGCTACCCAAACTACCAGGTCAGGATTTGGTAATACGGATGTCGGTCTTGAAGACACATCAGAATCATTCGGCCTTCCTGCTACGGCTGACCTTATGTTTGCTCTTATATCAACAGAGGAACTAGAAGAATTAGGCCAACTCATGGTAAAACAATTGAAAAATCGTTATAATGACCCGACCAAATATAAAAGATTTGTAGTCGGTATTGATAGGAGCCGAATGAAATTATTTGATGTAGAAGAAAGTGCACAACAAGACATTATCACAGATGTTGTGCCAGATAAACCAATTGCAACGTGGGGTGATAGAGAGAATAAAGACACGTTTGCTGAATTTAAAATATAGGAGAAATATATGAATATGTTACTTAAACTAAAAGACTGGTCACTAGATAGACTAAAAGAAAGAACCTCATTAGATGGTATCGGACTAATTGTACTATGTGGTTCAGTTATTTTATTCGGTGGTATTGCTAAGCTACTTGCTTGGTTAGGCCTTGGATGGGGAATTTATACACTGGTAAAGAGTGACTAAAATATGTTTGACGTGAAACTTATATCATATTCGCAGCCACCTGCGGAGGTCGAGTTAAGTCCCGACCTCTTGCAGATGGTCGCTTACTGCGCTAGGGTATCTAATCCTAGTAATCAGAGCAATGAAGAAACTTCAGAGAAACTAGTAAAGTATTTAATTAAGCACAAACACTGGAGCCCATTAGAGATGGTAAGTGTATGTATGGAGATAGATACAACTAGGGACATTGCAAGACAAATACTTCGCCATAGGTCTTTCTCCTTCCAAGAATTCTCACAGCGATATGCTGACCCAACAAAAGATTTAAGTTTTGTTACAAGAGAAGCGAGAATGCAAGATAAAAAGAACAGACAGAATTCTATTGAAAACCTTGATGAGTCCATTAATTATATATGGGAATCTTATCAAGAAGTTATTATAGAAAGATGTCAAAAAGCTTATAATTGGGCTATCGAGGCAGGAATTGCCAAAGAACAAGCCAGGGCTGTACTACCTGAGGGATTAACAAAGTCTCGTATGTACGTTAATGGAACCCTTCGCTCTTGGATTCATTATATAGAACTAAGAAGTGCCAATGGTACTCAAAAAGAGCATATGGATATAGCAAAAGAAATTGGTAATATTATCTATAAAATTTTCCCAGTTGATGATGTAGTTTAAAAGAGTGGGGCTGTAGCGCAGTAGGGAGAGCGTCTGGTTTGCAACCAGAAGGTCGGGGGTTCGATTCCCTCCAGCTCCACCATTCTTATAACTAAATGTTATAAAATGTAACACAATTGTAACAAAAAAGTTTAACAAAACACTTTACAAGCACTCTTATGCGTAGTATAATAGTAGTATAGAAAGTAATTAATTGGAGAAACTATATTATGAAAAACAAATTCCACGAACAAAACGTACAAGAGCTAGGTAATTATCTTACCAAGATTAAAGCTGACTATCACAGATGGCAAGATGGATGCAAAGATGGTTGTAGTAAAGTTAAAGACCAAATGTTTGATGATTTTTGTGAAAGTCTTTCTTATAAGGCTGGTAGAAACTATATCAAAGTCAGTACTGGTAATTCAACTCATTCATTCATTGTAGCTAAACCTACTAAAGGTTTTAAAGAAGGAGATATCTTAATGGCTAAATCATGGGCCGCTCCAGCTACTAACTTCGCAAGAGGTAATATCTTCGAGGATTATACAATCAGATGGACAGGGGCTGTATAAGTGAAAAATAATTTAACAAAACACTTTACTTTATACCTAAAGTGTAGTATAATTAACTTATTAAAAGGAGATATATTATGAAACAGATAGAACTATTCCCAACTACCGAGGCCGAAGTAAGGGCTCTCGTGGGTGCACCAACCAAAGAGGAAGAAGAAACTTGTGCTTGTGGTGCTCCACTAGAAGGATGTCCAGACAATTACGAACATATGACCCACGGAGTTTAAATGCTAAGAGCCTTTAAAGAAATAACCAAATGGGAAGATAATACCCTCAACCACACTTACATTCTAAACGAACACGGACACTTAGTTGGCTTTAGAAGTACATCAACCAAACAATATAAACAATTTAAATCACCTATGAAACAGTTCTCTAAGTCGAGACGCAAGTTCATAGAATTAAAACCAGTAGAAAAATATATGGAGTCTGCATGAAACCTTGGGACATAATAGAAAAACTTGAATCTGATAACTCAAGGCTATTTAAAGAAGATGTTGTATCTCAATATATTGATAATAAAGAATTCCAAGACGGAGTAAAACTTGCTCTCAATCCCTTTGACACATTCGGCGTTAAATTGATACCTATTTCTAAGAAGGATGGTCCAGGGCTTGAGACAAGTGATTTTTGGAAACTAGCATTATCATTACAATGTAGATGTCTGACAGGTAATGCGGCTAAAGAAGAGATACAAGAAACAATGGATAAAGCCACCATGGATGAGTGGAACTTCTGGTATCGTAGGATTCTCCTTAAAGATTTAAAATGTGGCGTATCAGAGAAGACCATCAATAAGATAGGTGAGAAAATTGGATTTGAGATTCCAAGATTTCATTGCATGTTGGCCACGAATGGTGAAAACAATAAACACATGAAAGGTGATTGCCTTATCGAGTACAAGTATGATGGTGTAAGAGCCATAACCATAGTACTTAAGGGAAAGGCCACTATCTATTCTAGGAATGGTAAAGTCTATTCTAACTTCCCTCATATTGAAAAAGCCTTGAGTCAGCCACAGTTCGAAGGAATGGTATTCGATGGCGAGATTATGAGTCATAACTTTACAAGTCTAATGAAACAAGTACATAGGAAAGAAGGTGCACAGACAGATGATGCCTATCTCGCTCTCTTTGATATGATTACTATAGATGAATTCAATGCAGGTGTTTCAGTAGACGGCTGTTATGATAGAAAGATTAATATGGATGAAGTACTTTTTGGTCTTGATGATTGTATTAAAGCAGTAGATTATGAGATTATTAATTTGGAACAAGACCATGATGTATTCATGCAAATTAATAAAGAAGCCATAGAAAATGGCTATGAAGGAATTATGGTTAAACCAATAGACGGTTTATATGAATGTAAAAGAAGTAATGCTTGGTTTAAAATCAAGCCATTTATAGAAGTAACTCTGACAGTAGAAAGTATTGAAGAAGGTCAGGGTAAGTTCGAAGGAACAACAGGTGCTCTAGTTTGTGCAGGACACGATGAAGATGTTGATATTAAAGTCAATGTCGGTGGTGGCTTAACTGATAAGATTAGAGATAGTATTTGGAAAGACCAAGATGCTGTATTAGGCCAGTTGGTGGAAATTAGAGCCGACTCTATTTCACAAAACCAAGATGGGACTTATTCATTAAGATTCCCAAGATTTAAAACATTTAGGGGATTTGCCCCAGGAGAAAAACTATGAAAAGTAAATTAAAATATAAAGGAATTGAAAAGGACTCTACTATCCAATGGAGACCAACAATCTATGATGACCCTTTCAAGTTTGATTATGATACAGTAAAGACAAGAATTGAAACTGCAGAACAGGCAGGTTTCACTGATGATGTTGCTACTATTAAGAAAAACATTAAAAGAGTTGTTGCTGATAACCCAGGCATGTTTGATGATTTCTTGGAACTAGTGTAATGGAATCAATCAAGATTACAAGTTGGAAAGTTCTCGCCCAAGAAAAGGGCGGGGGCAAAGTAGTTGCAGAATATATTTTTGCAGATGAAAGAGAAGCTAAACTTTTTCAAAAAGATATGAAATATAAAGGTTATCACTCAACAATAGAGGCTGTAGAATGCTAGAATATATTATAATCATGCTTTGCCTTATGGGATGTAGTTATACATCTTATAACCTAGGGGTAAAGAATGGATGTGAGGGCACTTTAAAGGAACTTCTTAAAATAAAAGTAATTAAAGTGGACGATGAGGGTAATATTTCAACAGGAAGCTCTAATAACTAGGTCTCCAAATATTATAAATAGTTATAATAAAACTTTACAAACCAATGGTTCTGTAGTATACTAACTTTATAAACTAATAACGGAGATAATATGATAAGATTTAAAAACAGTTTTATGACAGAGGAACTCGATACTCTTTCAACTACTGACGATAATCTGAATGCAGTAAAGTTGGTACAGGCCATAGATGATGCAATTTCATCTGTAGATACTGAAGTTGAATTAGACCTCAGGTCTGGTAAATCAAATTCAAAGAAGATTGGTATTTCTCAATTAATGCCAGATAAGAACAGAAGAACATTCTCTACACTCGCTAGAGAAATTATTGAAAAAGAACCAAATTTAGAACTTATTAAGATATCAGGTGCCAGAGCAGAAAAAGATTATTACTTTAAACATAAAGATATGGATAAAGCAATCTATGTAAATGCTAGACCAATGGGTGGCCGTAGTTCTTTAGGTGATGACCCTCATGAGCTTATGACTGCTGCATTATGTCTCTTCCCATCAAAACATAAAATTACTAATTCTGATGAAATGGATGCAATGATTCAATTGGTAAGAGCTCAATTAAAGAAAGTTAAAGGTTATAAACAGAGTCAAGTGGATTCTCTTGAAGGAGATTATCCAAATTTATGTAAGGCAGTATCGGCCGCTAATGTTATTATTGACGCAGGATATGGTAATGCTGATATGGTTTATCTTACTGGTCAGTCATGGGATAAAGATGTAAAACAATTCCAAATGTCAAAATATGGAATGCAAGATTTTAATTCATCTGACTTTATTATTAAGAAAGGTAATAAATTTCTAGGAGTATCTTTAAAGAAAAAGAAAAGGGTTACAGAAGAAGACCCAACCCTTATTAATAAATCATTTACAAAGCTACTTAATGAACCGAAACTTAAAAAATTAAAAGAAGATGTAGAATTAGATGCAGGTAGATTTTATGTGCATGTAATTAAACTGGCTCAGAGACTAAGAAAAAGATATCCTGATATGATGTCTGATGACTTATTTGATGACCTTAACAAGAATCCAGTAAATACTAAGAACTGGAAAAAGTATGTTAATAGAATTCCCAATGACCTTATTAATAGAGTATTAAAAGGTAAAAGAACATTATTTAAAATGATGGGTGAAACAATATTATCCAAGTCAGACTTATTCTCAAATATTCTAGTTCAATTAATATTTAAGTCCGACTTAAAAGAATTACAAAAAGTTAATTTCGATTTTGCACTAGTTACAGGCGTTGGAGATTACGGCCCTAAGAAAGGTGTTGTAGTAGAAGGCGGAGAGTATAAAGACATTGATTCAGTATCAAGTAAACTAGATGATTTATTTTCTCAAGGCAAACCATTAATGAAATATACTCCAGGTGCAAAACAAGCATTTGACCCAGGCTCTGGAGCCGCCAATTTAAAGTTTACTTTATTCATTGGCCCAGTTGCAGTATGTAATATTATATTAAGATATAAAGGCAACTTTTCAAGTGCACCTAATTTTAATGCAATGATGACGGAAGACTTTAAGAGGTTATATAAATGAAACGATTAACTAGCTATACTCCATTGCATGAAGCAACAAAGAATACTCATATGACCCACATTGAAGACCTAATTATAGATGGTGGGGTCAAGGGGGCTCGCCAAGCAATCCTAGCGCTTAGAAGTCTAAGGGATATGCTTTCAGGTAACACCAAAGCACCAGTGGATGTTACCGTGAAATGGGACGGAGCCCCCGCCGTGTTTGCTGGAGAACACCCAGAGACAGGAGAATTCTTTGTTGCTAAAAAAGGTATCTTCAATGCGAATCCTAAAATCTATAAGTCACATGAAGATATTAAAGCAGATACATCAGGCGACTTAAGTAAAAAACTTATTATGGCTTTCGATACTTTACAGAATATAGGAATCAAAGGGGTTATACAGGGCGACTTTATGTTCGATAAGTCAGACCTTAAAAAGGAGAAGATTAATGGAGTTAGTCATATTGTGTTTCATCCTAACACTATCGCTTACGCAGTACCTACTGATAGTGCTCTCGCTAAGGAGATTGGAGCAGCTAAGATTGGAATTGTTTGGCATACAACGTATAGTGGAGCAACGTTTGAGACAATGAGAGCAGAGTTTGGTAAAGAGATAGTACCTAAGTTAAAGAAGTCAAAAGATATATGGATGCAAGATGCAACATTACCTGACCTTTCTGGTACTGCAACTCTTACTAAAGCAGAAACAGAAGAACTAAATAAAAATCTTTCAGGTGCTGGTAAAGTATTTAAACAAATCGCATCTACTACATTAAAAGAGTTAGAGTCCAATTCGGAATTAAATATGTTATTAAATGTATATAATAATTCCAAGGTGAGAGAAGGCCAAAGAATTACAGATACTAAGAAACATGCCACTGGACTAGTAATGTGGATTAATAATAGGTATCAAAAAGAGATTGATAAAAGAAGTTCAGATAAAGGTAAACAGACTCAAGTAGATAAACGAGATGCATTACTTAAATTCTTTAGTAAAGGTAATATAAAGAACCTAAAATTAATCTTCGATTTACAGAATTTTGTTGTAAATAGTAAATTAATTCTTATAAATAAACTTAATAGTCTTAATAAAATTAATACCTTTGTCAAGACTAAATCCGGATTTAAGGTAACCAACCAAGAAGGTTTTGTTGCTATAGATAGAATGGAAGGTGGCGCTGTTAAGTTAGTTGATAGGTTAGAATTCTCCTACAACAACTTCAGTAAAGATATAATTAAAGGTTGGGATAGTCCTAACTAAATGGGAACCAGGGATAAATGAAAGTCAAAAACTTTAGCGACTATATAGTCGAAGCATCAAAAGAAATAACCGTAGTATTTGGTAGATTTAATCCGCCGACTACAGGCCACGAAAAACTTTTTGAAACTCTTAAAAAGGTATCACGTGGAGGTGCATATAGAATATACGCATCACAATCCCAAGACCCTAAAAAGAATCCTCTTAAATTTAAAGACAAGATTAAGTTCCTAAGAAAAATGTTTCCTAGACATGCCAGAAGTATCATGGCAGACGGCGACGTGCGTACTATAATTGAAATCGCAACTAAGTTATATGACCAAGGTTTTACTAAGATGTCAATGGTTGCAGGTTCAGATAGAGTAAAAGAATTTGAAATCTTACTAAACAAATATAATGGTGTTCAGGCAAGACATGGCTTCTATCAATTTGAAGGAACTATTAAAGTACTCTCTGCAGGGCAAAGAGACCCAGATGCAGAAGGTGTAACAGGAATGTCAGCCTCTAAAATGAGAGCAGCGGCCGCAGAAGGGGATTTACAAACATTTTCTAGTGGTCTTCCAAGTGGTTATACTGGTTCAGCTGAGTTATTTAATGCAGTGAGAAAAGGGATGGGCCTTAAAGAAGAGAAAAGCTTTAGGTCTCATATAGAACTACCGACTGTATCAGAAACAAGAGAACAGTTTATTTTAGGTGACTTGTTTAATGTTGGTGATACAGTTAGACTAAAAGAAAATCAAGAGAAGGGTAAGATTATCACTAAAGGTGCGAATTATCTTACAGTAGCTTTCCCTAAGGGTAATAAGAAAGTCTGGTTGGAACAAGTAGAACAAGCTGAGGGTACTAACTATTACTCTGGTCTTGCAAAGTCAACATCAGCCAAAAGAAAAGCCCACTTTAAGAAGGGTGCTGAAAAGGATGATAATAATCCAGCCGCATATAAACCAGCTCCTGGAGATGCAAGAGCAAAAACAAAGCCATCAAAACATACTAAGAAATATAAAGATATGTACGGAGAAATGGCCAAACATTTAAGTTTTGAAGATTATGTAGTTAATGAAGGTAAGGCTGATGATGCTCTTAAAAAGAAAGCAGATAAGTCAGGTATGCCATTAGCCATATTAAGAAAAGTATTTGATAGAGGATTTGCGGCTTGGAGAACAGGCCATAGGCCAGGAACTAATCCAACACAATGGGGGTTAGCAAGAGTCAATTCTTTTGTAACCAAATCATCAGGAACATGGGGTAAGGCAGATAAAGACTTAGCCGCTAAAGTAAAATAAGAGGAAACTAACAAATGAAATTTAAACAATTAAGAGAGAAGTATAGAAGTAAATATCCAGCTTCTCTGGTAGCGGCGGCAGTTAAAATTGCAATCGATATGGGTGGTAACATGACCGGAGCCTATAAAAAGATTGAGGCGATGAAAAGAGGTCTTGCGGATGACCCTATTGTTGCAGATGCATTAAAACAGGCTAATGAATCAGTTAATGAAGATTATAATCAAGACCTAACTCTAGCCACTAAGAATGTAGCAAGACTTGCCAAGAAAGAAACAGGTCAAGACCAGAAAGACTATCAGGCAGTATCTCGTGCACTTGCTCAAGGCAACCTCGGTGCAGTTAAGAAAGTAATTAAAGGCATTTCAACAAAAGAAATCCAATCTGACATATTAAACATACTCGTAGGTTATAATGACTTAATTGCTAAAATGTATCCTAAAGCAATGTCAGGTGGTAAATTTAAAAGCGGCATGACTGTTGATAAGATGATTAAAGAAGAAGTTATATCAGAAGCAAAGATGAAAGACCTCTTCAGAAAACATAAAAGAGAACTTACAAAAGCATACAAAACTGGTGATTTATCATTCATGTCTTCTGCTGGTAAGAAAGCGGAAGATGACCTAACTCAATGGGCATTGAACAACAATGAAATTAAAAGTGATGACCCCGATGAGTTTTTTGATTGGTTATCTCGTGACTTAGAAGATATAGTCAAAGGCAGAATTAAAGAACAAAGTTTATCATCATCAGAAAAGAAACTTGTAAACCAAATGTATGATAAAAAGGGTAACCTTACACCACTTGGTAAGAAAGTTTTTAATCATAATAAAAAGCCTGGTGATAAAGGGTATGTTGAAAATGTTGAAGAAGGTAAAGTAAAAGAACTTCAAGGTTATATTGATTCTGGTAAGTCAGCTCAATGGATATCTAAGAAGATGAAAATTGATATCAAGCACATTAAGTCATTCATGGAAGAAGCTCCTGGACCAGAAGAGAAAGCACAACTTGCATTAAAACAAGCCAAAGAAGTAGAAACTCTTAAAAAGAAACACGAAAGGGAAAAGGAAAATATGAAAGAAGATACTCATTATCTAACAAGAGCAAAGGGAAAAGAAATAGTAAGTAACTTCCTAGAAAATTATAGAGTTCTTGCAAAACACGGAATGGGCGCAGAAACTAAGAAGTCAATTAAAGTTGGTACAGAAGTAGATTACTATCGTGCTGATGGTGCCAAGTATATGGGTAAAGTTACTAAGATGACACCAACAACTTACATTGTTAAAGATACTAAGAATGGCAAGAACTATCAGTTTACATACCATGATAGAATTAAAGCAAAGGGACTATTAAAGAAATGAGCGACTTTAAGGATTTCATGGAAGGAAATGGTCTCTGGGCCAATATCCATAATAAAAGAAAAGAAGGCCGACCAATGAGGAAGGCAGGTTCAAAAGGTGCGCCTACTAAACAAGACTTCAGAAGAGCTCGAAGTGAAGACTTAGAAGAAGCACCATTGGTCATGCATGACTTGGATATGATTAAAACTTTATTTAATAAAATAGAAAATGACATGCTGAAGAATAATAGAAGTAAGAAATCCGAAAAGAATTGGCCAGTACTTCAACAACTAGCTAAGATTGCTGGGTATGGTATTACTAAGAGTGGCCAGGATAAAAATAAATCATTTAGGTACGATTTAAAGAAATGATAAGGTTTAAAGAACATTTTAAAATTGATGAAGGTGTAAATGACCCATCTATATTTAAGGCAGTATTCCTTGCCGGTGGGCCTGGTTCAGGTAAATCATTTATAGTTGGTAAGACTTCTTTATTATCTTTAGGGTTTAAACTTATAAACTCTGATACAAACTATGAAAATGCACTTACTAAAGCAGGACTTACTATGGAGCCAGATGATATATATTCTGCCCAGGGCCAGGCTCTTAGAGATAAGGCAAAGAAACTTACAGGCAAACAATTAGAGATTGCTTTAAAAGGTAGGTTAGGTGTTGTAATAGATGGTACTGGTAAAGACTATGCCAAAATTAAAGCAAGTGTGGACCAGTTAAGAGATATAGGTTATGCAGTACACATGATATTTGTTAATACAGATTTAGAGACTGCACAACAAAGAAATAAGAATAGACCAAGACAGTTAAAAGAGCCAGAAGTTGAGAAGATGTGGAAATCAGTACAGAAAAACATTGGTAAATTCCAAGGGCTTTTTCGTAACCGAATGACAGTAATAGATAACTCAACAGATGCAGATATTAACACATCTACTTTAGAAGCTTATAAGGATATACAACAGTGGGCTAAGAAAACACCAGAGAATAAAATAGCTCAAAAGTGGATAAAGAGTCAGGGGGGTCGAAAATGACAAAATTGGAAAGAGATGGAATAGTACAATCATTTAATTCTAAGTGGAAATATAGATACGATAGAGAACAATATGGCTTTGCAGATGCATGGAAAGTTATTTATTCAGAAGATGCAGAAGGTAAATTAGTAGGGGATTGCGAAGATTATTCTTTATCAATTCTTTATAGACTATGTGGAAAGAGTCACCTTAAGATGTGGTGGATGTTAATAACACATCAGGCTGGTATCTGTCTAGTTGGACCTAGTAAGTGGAAAGTATCACATGCAGTACTAAGATATAAAGGTGAATATGTAGATAACTGGACTAAGAAGTTCGGACCTAAATCAGAAATAGAAAAGAACCATACCTTTCATATATTATGGGGTCATGGATTTGCATATTACACAGCTGTTAAAATGTTACTAAGTAAAGTAATAAGACTAATAAAAGGCTTGGGTGTATAATGCATAGTTTCTTAGAACACATAGAAGAGAGATTCGGACTTTATGAAGGTCAACAGGTGCCGTTAGAGCAACCAATGATTGAGCTATCAGAAGCAGATTACCAGGGTAGAGATGTAGAACTTAACTCACCTAAAAGGTCTAGTGGTAAAAAGAAATACGTTGTTTACGTTAAAAATCCTAAAACAGGAAACGTAAAGAAGATAGAATTTGGTGATGCCAAGGGCGGCCTCACTAGTAAGATTAACGATAAGGGGGCAGCTGCTTCCTTTGCAGCCCGCCATAATTGTGATACTAAGACAGATAAGATGTCGTCTGGGTATTGGGCTTGTCGATTACCGCGTTATGCAAAAGACTTAGGACTATCAGGTGGTGGAAATTACTTTTGGTAAACCGTACTGGGAAGATGGAGAGGTTAGAACATTCGACCCCTCTATAGATGATGCTGAGTATGTTTGGCATCGTGATATGGAAGATAGAGAAATAGAGATACTAGAAGGAGAAGGTTGGCAGATTCAGTTACAGAAATGTCTACCTTGGCTCCTTAAAAAAGGAATGGTATTTGATATTAAGAAAGAAGAATACCATAGGTTAATTAAAGGGGCTACTCCCCTAAAATGCAGGGTTTATAAACATGGCGACAGCAGCTGAACAAAGAGCAGAACAAGCCGCACGACTGGATAGAATCGAAACCAAGATTGATCAGATGTCGGACGCAATTATAGCCCTCGCTCGGGCAGAAGAAAAAATCATTACGTTGACCGAATTCGGTAAACAACAAGGTGAACAGATTCTATCTCTTATAAATAGAGTAGATAAACTAGATACATTGGTAAGAGACAATGCATCAACCGTAACGATAATTAATAAATTATTCTGGATAATCATAGCGGCAGCAGCCACAGGGATTACAGGAATGCTTTTCATAACTTAGGAGAATAATATGAAAATTAATGACCAAGCAACCCTAGACATTGCTGCGACTGTGATGGACGTAGTAGAGGGTAAAATAAAAAAAGAAGAGGCTAAATATCCTCACGATATGTTTCATCCCGAAACTGGTGAGAAGAAAGTAGCTAAAACTGAGAAAGACCATAAAGAACTATCAGATAAGGGTTATACTCACGATAAACCAAAGAATGAATCGCCTGAAGAGCCTAGAGCAAAAGGTGAGAAAGATTTTAAAGCTTTGCATAAAGTTAAAACGTCTGGTGAAAAAGATATGGATGGCACAGTAGTTAAAGAAGCCATTATTAATAAAAATTCTGTTAAGAGTAAAAGTTCATGGGAAAAAGCTTTAGCAGAACTAGAAAAAATGGAAAAACAATTTAAGGGTACTAATAAAGAAAAGGATTACACTGAACTTTTAAATAGTCTTTTTGCCGCAGTAGATGATTGGAATCCAAAGGCAATGTCACAGTATAGTACAAAGACTGCAACTAAGAGTACTTATGGTAAAGACCCTATTTCCGATTTAAGATATGATTTAAAAAATCTACTAGGTTCTAAAGCTAGTAAAATTATGGAAGTTAAAGAATCCAAGCCAGAACTTTCTGAAGAAGAGAAGTATAAAGAGTTCTTTGCCAAAGCACTTAAGAAGTTTGGTGCAGAATCACCTGCTGAATTAGATAAAGAAAAAAGAAAAGAATTCTTTAACTATGTAGACAAGAACTATAAAGCAAAGAATGAAGATGTCCAAGAAGATGTTAGAGACATGAAAAACTATAAAGATAGAAATCGTAGAGGCTTCGAAGCTAGAGCATCTATTGAAGTAGTTAAAGGTAATAGTTCTAATAAGTTTAATGATGATTTTGGATTTACTAAAGCCGAAATGGATCAGATGGATAAACTAATTGGTAAAATTAAAAAAATGCATGTAACTAGCTTTGATGGTGGTTCTTCTGCTCCAGCGTCTTTAGAATTTTACGGCGATGAAGCTTCTTTAACTAAGTTTCTTGCTGATAGAAATGTACAAAAGATTGTTAAAAAATATAAGGCTAAGGTATACGGACCAACTTTGAATAAGTAACTACTGGCCTTTTTTGGAAGTATATATAATATATGATGAAAATATTTGATACATTGACGAATAAGAATTTTAAGCTCTTTGCAATGAATAACTATGACAATCCAGAATGTATTGAAGTAGAAGAATTTGAAGAGGACTTAAATAGATTTAAATATATTAAAAGACTGTTAAGTAGATATGAGATGCACGATGACCTACAAGAAAGGTTAATCTTAAATCATTTAATAGTCTTATATAATGTATTTGGTATACAGAATGCGAATAAAATGATTGAGTTTAAGGTAGAGGAGATACACTATCCCTATCTTAAACCATTTTTAGTATTTTTAAATTATTTAAAAGAAGATGAATGGGTTAATATTCCAATGGACCCATTTATTATAAAGAAGTTAAGGGAAATTTAAATGGGAGTTTTATCCAGAGCTGGTGATTTAGTATATGCCTTTAGGTTCTTAAGGCTGCTAACTACGCCGTGGGAAAAGTCTAAAGCCTTTGAAATGGGGTTAGTAGATGAAAATGGTAAGAAGTTAAAGAAGGCTACAACTCCAGAAGAAAAAAGTTCATATACAGTTTTCCATAGATTAGTATTTAATATTAAGAGAGTATTAGGTAAGTTACCATTTGGTAAAAGTAAACTAGCCAGTTATGCCGCAGCTCTCTTTCTTATTAAAGAAGAAACTGGTATGTCAGAAGAATCAATTAAGAAGGTTCTTACTAAAGTAATTGGCGACTTTGAAGATGATATCTTAGAAGAGTCAACTTGGTTTCAAGAAGATAATAAATTGAGACCAGGTGTTTATATATTATCAGAAGACATTGCATCACCTATTACGGGTGAAATTATTGCACGGTCAAAAACTAAAGTAAAGGTTGATGAGTTTTTAGAACCAGTTGGTTCATTCTTTAACCAAAATATATATGAAGTGCATCATGTTCAAACTGCACAGAAGATATATATAAGTAACAGGAATATAAAAAGATGAAAAGTTTTAAAGATATATGGGAAGATGCAGCAGCTAATTCAGTAGCAGGTGGAGGAGTTTCAATGCCCTCAGATGCTATGACTCCAGCTCAACATAAGAAACATAAGAAAAGAGTATACGATGGCCGAACTAAAGAAGGTAGAAAATTCGTAGAAAGAATGTTAGCTCGTAAAAAGGCTAATGAAGCTAAGAAAGAACTACAGGCTCAGAAGTTACATTTAAAAACAATAGAGACTAAGTAGAAAGAGAGATTATTATGACAAAGATTTGGTTGGGAATTATTTTTGCTATGGGATTATCATGTACCTTATATTATAACCTATCAGTAGTTCCTATGAAGAACAAGATTGAGGAACAAACAAAAATAATTGTTGCTCAAGACCTAAGAGACCAAGAACAGAGAGACGCCATTCGGGCAATTCAGAATAATCTTGCGACCACAACTAAAGCCCTTTCTGGGTTACAAACAGAAAATCAACAAATAGAAGCACAGATGGCTGAATACTTAGATATATTCAGACGCCATAACTTATCAAAGTTAGCAAGTGCAAAACCTGGTCTTATAGAGACTAGGGCCAATATTAGAACGAAGGAGGCATTCGATGCAATTGAAGCTGATAGTCAGCGCATTAGCGCTCTCAATACTAACTAGTGGATGTGCGCTTCTCCAGAAGCCTCCTCGCGAAGTAGAAATTATAACTAAACCTATTAAGATAGATATTGTTCAGCCTGTAATGCCTAGAGCAATAGACTTAAAAGAACCTAAATGGTATGTGGTATCAGATACTAGAATTATTGAAAACTGTTTAAAGAATCCAGAAACTAAAGAAACAGATTGCAAATTAGGTAGAGAAGATTTATATCCAGAGGGGTATACATATCTCGATAGGTTTATAGATGATATTAAAAAGAAACATGGCGGAGATATAGTATTCTTTGCAATGACAGCTGATGATTATGAGTTAATGGCTTATAATACTCAGGAAATTAAAAGATATATTAATCAGCTCGGTGAGGTGATAGTTTACTATAGGAATGTAACGATAAATGATGAAGATGCTGGAGCAGTTGAAATTAAAGTGGAGAATGAAAATGGCAACGACTAGAATGAAAGAAGGGAGTAAATGGGATAGGGCAGTAATAGCCGCAAAGTTATCCGCAATTGCATATATGAACGAAAAACCAGCAATCACTGCAGCTAAGAAACTTGGCTTTGCATGGGTTAAGTTAATATCTAAGGATGGTGCTGAAGTACTTATCGCTAAAGATAGAAACGATTTATGGTTTGCATTTAGAGGAACTGAACCAAGTAAACTCAATGATGTTATGGCAGACTTAAAAGTATTTAAGAATTCTGCGATGGCAGGTGGTAAAGTACATGGTGGGTTCCAACAAGAAGTAGATGATTTATGGATGGACATAGTAAAAGAACTAGAACATAATGACCAACTAAAAGTAAGAAAAGATGTATACTTTACAGGACATTCACTAGGTGCTGCTATGGCAACAATTAGTTCTACTAGATATAAACCTCAAGAACTCTTCACATTCGGTTCACCAAGAGTGGGTGGTAAAAGATTTATTAAGAATATAAAATGTGACCACTATAGATTTATGAATAATAATGATATAGTATGTAGAATCCCACCAGCATGGCTAGGATTCAGACACCACGGCGAAATGATTTACTTTGATAGACATGGTGAGCACGCACCTAAGTCTACTTGGTCCGATTTCTTCTATGGTATATTTAACTCATGGAAAAGATTTAAATTCTTTGATGGAGTTGTAGACCACGGAATGCCTAACTATGTACATGCGATTAAAAAGCTAAGTAAGAAAAAGGTGTAGTTATGCACTGGTTAATCATACTCAGCTTAAAGTCCATTCTATCATCAATTATTGGTAGTTCATTCTATAAATGGTTTCAAGATACTAAAGTTGGTATCTGGTTCCAAGCACAAGTTGATAGATACATGGAGTACTTCGCCAAAAAATACGAACTAGAACTAATTAAAAAGGATTCAAAATTTCGTAAACAATTCCCTCTCGTAGCAGAGAGATTAGATGCCCTTGAGGCCAATTCACACCCATGTAAAGAACTACATGAGTTTGATGTATACCCTGAGCTGATGGATAGAATAGAAGGTATTGAAGAGGATTTATTAACTCTTACCGAAATACATTCTAAAGAAATAGTAAAACATCTCTCAAAAAATAAAAAATAATAGTAATTAATTGTTTACATTGCACGTAAAGTGTAGTATAATATATACTATTAAAACCGAGAAACATAATGATAGGCACAAATAATATGACCATTAAGGTTACAAAGAGAAATGGCGACAGCCAAGAATTCGATTTAGAGAAAGTACATAAAGTACTAGAATGGGCAACAGATGGTATATCTGGTGTATCAATGTCGGAGATAGAACTGAAATCAAACATTCAGCTCTATGACAAAATTCCAGCATATGATATACATGAGTTACTTATTAAGTCTGCTGCAGAACTCATATCTGAACACACCCCTAATTACCAGTTCGTTGCAGCTAGGTTAATTTCATATAAATTAAGAAAAGAAGTCTACGGAGAATATACTCCATGGCCACTTAAACAACTAATTGCACATAATGTATCAAGTGGTGTTTATGATGCTGGTATATTAGTAAAATATACTGAAGAAGAGCTAGATGAATTGGGTTCTTATATTAAACATGAACGTGATGATACCTTTACATACGCAGGTATGGAACAATTTAGAGGTAAGTATCTAGTACAAGACAGAAAGACTAAAGAACATTACGAGACACCTCAGATGTTATATATGATGGTATCGGCAACACTCTTTAGTAATTACCCACAAGAAACCCGATTAAAGTTTGTTAAGGATTATTATGATGCAATTTCTCTATTCTATATTTCATTACCTACGCCTATCATGGCTGGAGTTCGTACAACGACCCGTCAGTTTTCAAGTTGTGTGCTTATCGAATCTGATGATAATCTTGATAGTATCAATTCTACTGCATCATCCATAGTAAAATATATTAGTAAAAAGGCTGGTATTGGAATTAATGCAGGACAGATACGAGCAGAAGGTGCCAGAGTTGGTGATGGTTCGGTAGTTCATACTGGTCTCATCCCATTTCTAAAATACTTTCAGTCTGCAGTTAAGTCTTGTAGTCAAGGTGGAGTTAGAGGTGGAGCGGCTACAGTTTATCTACCTATATGGCATTATGAATTTGAAGACCTAGTAGTATTAAAGAATAATAAAGGTACTGAAGAGAATAGAGTCCGTCATATGGACTATGCATTCCAACTTAACAAGTTAATGTATGAAAGACTACTATCAGGTGGGAACATCACGCTATTCGACCCTAATGAAGTACCAGGGTTATACGAAGCATTTTTTGATGACCAAGATAAATTTAAAGAACTTTATGAGAAGTATGAAAGAGCATATTCTATTCGCAAGAAAACAATACCAGCACTAGAAGTATTCCAAAAATTACTTACAGAAAGAAAAGATACTGGTAGAATATATGTAATGAATGTTGACCATGCAAATGACCATGGTTCTTTTATTGCAGAAGAGGCACCTATTAAACAATCTAATCTTTGTTGTGAAATTAATCTACCGACTAAACCACTTAATGATATTAATGATAAAGAGGGAGAAATTTCTCTTTGTACTCTATCAGCAATTAATTGGGGTTTAATTAGTGACCCAAAAGAATTTGAGAAGTGGTGTGATTTATCTGTAAGGGCCTTAGATGAGCTATTAGATTACCAAGACTATCCTATTCCGGCCGCAGAAATCTCTACTATGAACCGAAGACCATTAGGTATTGGTATTATTAATCTGGCATACTTCTTAGCCAAACGTGGTCTTAAGTATGATGAAGGTGCATTTGAAGTAGTAGATGAATATGCAGAGGCATGGAGTTACTATCTTATTAAGGCATCTGCTAATTTAGCCAAAGAAAAAGGTAAAATACCTTTAAATAATCAGACAAAATACGCATTTGGAGATACTCCTAATTATACATATAAGAGTGCAGTAGATAATTTAATAGAGCATAAAGAAAGACTACCTTGGGACGAGCTGAGAACTCAACTCAAAACCACGGGTATTCGGAATAGTACTCTCATGGCATTAATGCCGGCTGAAACATCTGCACAAATCTCTAATAGTACGAATGGTATTGAACCACCTCGTGCTTTAGTATCGTACAAACAAAGTAAAGATGGGGTTCTGGCCCAAGTAGTACCTGGTTATCATTATCTTAGAAATAAATATGACCTACTATGGGACCAGAAATCTCCAGATGGTTATCTTAAGATATGTGCTATCTTACAGAAGTATGTTGACCAGGGTATTAGTGTTAATACTTCTTACAACCCAGAACATTATGAGGATAATAAAATACCTATGTCAGTCATGTTGCAAGATTTAGTAACAGCGTATAAGTATGGATTAAAACAACTATATTACTTTAATACTTATGATGGGTCTGGAGAAATGAAAGAAGAACTGCCAGAATTAGAACAGACAATCATTGATGAAGATGATTGCGATAGTTGTAAGATATGAAGAAAGAAAGAATCCCCTTAAAGGGTGGGGCTGAATGGGATGCTCTAACTAGTGCTCGTAATTTTTATTGTTATTTATCAAAGCCGGGTGTTACTAAGAGTATTAAAAAAGGTTATAATAAAAGATTTAGAAAAAAAGGAAAAGTGAATGGCAGTATTGAAGAAGAATAGAAAATCCCATATGGATAAAAATATGTTTTTGGATGAGGCAGTGGATGTCCAAAGATTTGATATATTAAAATATCCACAACTAGATAAGATTACAGAAAAACAACTTGGATTCTTTTGGAGACCCGAAGAGGTAGATATTTCAAAAGATAAAAAAGACTTTGAAGGACTTACTGAACATGAACAACATATTTTCACATCTAACCTTAAAAGGCAAATTCTACTTGATTCTGTTCAGGGTAGAGCTCCTAATATGGCTTTCTTACCTATCGCTTCGTTACCAGAAGTTGAAAACTGGATTGAAACCTGGTCTTTCTTTGAGACTATCCACAGCAGAAGCTATACTCATATTATTAGAAACATCTATAGTAATCCTTCTATTATATTTGATGGTCTCTTAGATGTAAAAGAAATACTTGATTGTGGTAAAGACATCGCACGATACTATGATGACTTAATAGATGCAAACCATGGCCCAACTAATAAGATGGACCATAAGCGTTCCCTATATATGGCTATGTTAAGTGCCAATGCTTTAGAGGGTATTAGGTTCTATGTATCATTTGCTTGTAGTTGGGCATTCGCCGAACTTAAAAAGATGGAAGGTAATGCAAAGATTATTAAATTTATTGCACGTGATGAAAATGTCCACCTCGCGTCTACTACAGTTATGTTAAAAAATCTAGTAAAAGAAGATAAAGACTTTGCAAAGATTGCAAAAGAAATGGAACCTGATGCAGTTAGATTATTTGAATCTGTTATAGAACAAGAAAAGCAGTGGGCTGATTATCTCTTTAAAGATGGTTCTATGATTGGTCTTAACACAAGTATTCTAAAAGACTATATAGAATGGATAGGTTGTAAAAGGATGAGGGCTCTAAGTTTGCCATGTCCTTATACAGTAAGTAAAATGAATCCTTTACCATGGACAGAGAAATGGATTGGTGGTGGTAATGTCCAAGTGGCACCACAAGAAACTGAAATAACTTCTTATGTAACTGGTGGGGTAAAACAAGATGTTGACTCGTCAACATTATCAGGAATGAGTTTATGATACATATACCATGGTTTACAAAACCTGAAAAAGTATTACAGGTGGTAAATCTTTCACCAAGTGAAGACATTATAGAAAAATTAACGGAAGTACATCCGATGAAGCAAATATTCTGGGCCGCAATCATACAGGTTGCAGTGTTTGGGTTTATGTTGTTATCATTTTGGATAATCAATGGAGTAGTAAATTGAATATAGAAATATGGGGTAAAGATAATTGCCCGTACTGTGTAATGGCAGTAAACTTAGTAACAGAACACAAATTAAATTATGTATATAAATCACTAGGGAAAGAGTTTAATAGGGACGACTTATTTCAAACTTTTCCTGATGCAAGAACCTTTCCACAGATTCGAATCCAAGAAGATAATATCGGAGGATTTCAGGAACTAAAAGAATGGGTATCCAACAATGTCTAGTCCTCATGACCCAAATCATTGGTATACACACAACTGCGAAATGTGTTATGCAAAAACTCAAATAAATTTCTTAGAAGAAGAAAAACCTAAACCGGTATATTGTCCAATATGTGGTACTGCAACTGAATCTGAAGAGATTGCAGAACTAAATTTTAACTACTAAATATAAGTATGAACGAATGGCATTATCAAGGCACAGAATGGTTAACTCCAGAAGACTTCAATCCCAAAGACGCGTACGGTTTTGTTTATCTGATAACGAACAAGACAACAGGCCAGAAATATATTGGAAAGAAGTTCTTTTGGAGTCAGAAAACTCTACCCATAACAAAGAAAAGAAAACGCCGTAAGAAACTCTTGGTCGAATCTGATTGGAGAAAGTATTGGGGTTCCAGTAAACACCTGCAAGAAGATATAGATAAGTACGGAGAAGATAATTTTAATAGAGAGATTATCCATCTATGTAAGACCAAGGGAGAATGCGCTTACCTAGAGGCTAAAGAACAGTTTGACCGTGATGTATTACTTACTGATGATTACTATAATGGTATTATTCAGATAAGATTAGGCGGAAATGCTGTAAAAAACTTATAAAAAACACTTTACAAGCACAAGGAAATGTAGTATAATATACATATTATGGGAAAATTAATACAGTTTCCGACAGGAAAAGAGATAACAACTAATAAAGATGGAGAACATCCAACAGTCGTTGAAACCATTATAGGTGAATCAATGGAGATATCTCAGCATATGGTAAGTATGATGGAGTATGAAATCTTAGATATGGACTTAGGTTGGTTAGAAGGTTTTGATATTCGTGATGAACAGTACTGCGAGAGTAGAGATGCTTTTGTTATTGCAAACCTAGTCTATGCCATGTTACTTAGATATATTGACCTACCCCATAGTATTCAAAAAGATATGGATAAACTCTATATTAAACTTAAAAAACTACAACAGGCACATACAACGCCTAAGGATGAAGAGCCAGATAATGATACTACTTGATTACAATCAGATTGCACTTTCTAATATCATAGTGCAAAAATTAAATGATGAAGATATGATAAGACACATGATACTGAATAGTATTAGAATGTATAATAAAAAGTATAGGGGTGAATACGGACAGATGGTTATCTGTGCTGATGGCATGAATACTTGGCGAAGAGAATACTTCCCAGAGTATAAAGCAAATCGTAGAAAGGGCCGTAGTGAAGATACTGGTACAGATTGGAATGAAATCTTTAGAATATTAAATCTAGTAAGAGAAGAGATTGCAGAAAACTTACCTTATAAAGTATTACATATGGAAGGCTGTGAGGCAGATGATATTATCGGTACTCTTGCAATGAATACCCAAGAGTTTGGCCAACATGAACCAGTTATGATTATTTCATCCGATAAAGACTTTATCCAATTACAGAGATATAAGAACATCAAGCAATTCTCTCCTATTCAAAAGAAACAAGTACTAGATGAAAACCCAGTAACTTATCTTTGGAATCATATCTTTAGAGGAGATAGTGGAGATGGTATTCCAAACGTATTATCTAATGACGATACATTTATTACAGAAGGTGCAAAACAAACTCCTTTACGTCAGACTAGAATAGATGATTGGATTCAAGGTGCAGAAAACCTAAGACATCTAATGCCTGAGGAACTATATCGTAACTATCAAAGAAACAAAAAACTTATAGACTTAACTGAAATACCAGAAGGTATCCAAAAAAGTATTATAAATAACTATGATGAACAAAAACTTCCTATGAGGATGAAAGTTCTAAATTATCTTATTAAGAAAAGATGCAAATTATTGATTGAAGTAGTGGAGGAATTTTACAACAATGAAAAGATTACTAAGTGAAATATTTACTGAGGCAAGTAAATTAAAAACTAAAAAAGAGAGAGTTAATTATCTCAGACAAAATCAAAGTCCAGCAATGAAGGACTTAATCAGAATCAACTATGATGAAAGTATTAGTTGTCTATTACCAACAGGCGCACCGCCTTACGAGCCAGATGATGCACCAGCAGGTAAAAATATTTCTAGGCTAGAGAAAAGATACACTAGGTTTAAATTTTTCTTTAACGGCCCAACTGGACGCGCAGTCAACCCTATCAAAAGAGAAACAATGTTTATTCAGCTATTGGAGTCCTTACATGCTTCAGAGGCTGAAATGCTAGTATTGGCGAAAGATAAGAAGATGAAATATACTGGTATCACTAAGAAGCTTTGTCAGGATGCATTTCCTGGTTTGATAACAAAGTAGAGTGTTCTATATGATGGTTTTAATTTCAACTTATTTAAAGGAGCTATCTATGAGTAAAGAAATTGAACGTCTTAAACGTGATAAACGAGAGACATTATACTATCAGAAGAGATTATTAAAGAAAGGTAAATCGGATTTAGCATATAAGATGCAAAAGAAAGTAGATTATATAACTGAAACCATACGATTTATGCAAGCTGCCAGTTAAGTAGGAGGTTTATGAAGTGGCCCCTTTGAGAAAAAACTTTCAAAAAGGGGTTTACTTTTTATCGGATATGTAGTATAATACTACTCTAAGAAAGAAAAAAGTAAACCAGGTTATATTATGAATATATTTATTTTACACGAAGACCCAGTCAAAGCGGCCCAAGACCAATGTGATAAACACGTGGTCAAAATGATTGTAGAATCAGCACAGATGCTGTCTACTGTGCACAGAATGCTTGACGGCTCTATAGAAACAAGAAAGTCTAAGTCAGGTAAGACAAACGTAAAGTATTGGAAACTAGACGGACACAGAGAAAATCTATTGTACAAGGCTGTTCATATGAACCATCCATGTACTGTTTGGTCTAGGGAATCCTCTTCTAATTACAGATGGCATTATCAACACTTCATTGCTCTATGTAGAGAATACACTTATCGGTATGGTAAGATACATAAGACAGAACAATTACTAGGCCTAGAACTAGGTCTGTTACCCAAAAATATACCAATGGCTGACTATACACCTTTTAAATTGGCCATGGGTTCTAACCCAGAATGTATGTTCAAAGACCCAGTAAAGTCTTATCGTGCATTTTATAAAACTAAACAAGAAAGATTCAAAATGGAATGGACTAAACGCAAAGTACCATCATGGTTTAATTATGCCGCTGTATGATATTATAGATAAGAAAACTGGTGAAGATGTGGAGACAGTCTTTATGAGTTATGCCAAATTACAAGAGTACTTGGAAGAAAATCCAAAACTCCAACAAAAAGTAGGTGCACCTGCAATAGTATCTAAAGGTTCTCAAGGTGCATTACAAAAAGCTGGAGATGGCTGGAAAGAAGTGCAAGATAAAATTAAATCAAATATTCCTAAATCATTACATAAGAACATTAAAACAAAATGAATAAACTACCAGCTAAGTTAAGACTAGAACACTTACACACAAGAGAGCCTCTTACTGCGAATCAGAAGAATGTATTTGATTCTTATAAGTCAGGACAAAATCTAGCACTAATAGGTGCCGCAGGAACTGGTAAGACATTTATTGCTTCTTATCTGGCACTAGAAGAAGTATTGGATAAAAGTTCTAACTATGAAAGAATTATATTTGTTAGGTCAGCAGTACCTACCAGAGATATGGGATTCTTACCAGGGACACAAGAAGAGAAAGAAGAAGCTTATAAGGCACCTTATAAAGCAATTACAACCGAACTCTTTGAAGACCCTACGGCATGGGATAAGTTAGTTACAATGAAATCTGTTGAATATCTTACCACTTCTTATATAAGAGGTTTAACTATTCACAATGCTATTATTATAATTGATGAAGCACAGAATTGTAACTACCATGAATTATGTTCGGTTATAACACGACTTGGTAATAATACTAAAATTCTAGTATGTGGTGACCATTATCAATCAGATTTTAAACACACTAATGATAAAGAAGGCTTGGATAAGTTTCTTTACATTCTTAAACATATGAAGTATTTTGATATTATTGATTTTACATGGGAAGACATTGTTAGGTCTGGACTAGTACGTGATTTCTTAATGACAAAAGATTTAGTAGACCAGGAGAAACTATGAGCTTTATACATGAACCAATTGATTTAGGTTATGAAGATTTAACAGCGACCACTTCCGAAGGAAAAGGAAGAGTATATAAGACGCCGGACGGCGAACAATACCCTAGTGTCACCACGGTTCTTTCTATATTAAGTAGAGAGGCAATACAAGCGTGGAGAGCGCGAGTAGGTGAAAAAGAGGCAAACAAGATTAGTAGAGTTGCCTCAAGTAGAGGTACAGCCGTCCACGCAATACTTGAAAAGTATGTAGATAATGACCCGAACTATACCGAAGGTTATATGCCTCATATTATCCAATCCTTTCAAGATGTAAAACATATACTAGATAATAACCTAGATAAAGTTTATTCACAAGAGGCACCTTTATATTCACAACACTTAGAACTAGCTGGTAGAGTAGACTGTGTTGGTGTATGGAATGGGGTAAACTCTATCATTGATTATAAAACATCACGTAAGCCTAAAAAGAAAGAATGGATTACTGGTTACTTCTTACAATGTGCAGCGTATGCAATCATGTGGGAAGAAAGAACAGGGATGCCAATTACTCAACTTGTGATTATGATTGCAGTAGATAATGAGGACCCACAAGTTTTTATCGAGCACAGAGATAACTGGACTGATAAATTATGGGATACTATTAAACAGTATCAAAAAGAAAAACGCATGGAAAATGTATTCGGGAGATAATATGAAAAACTTTAGAGACCAAATGGTAGCGACTTCTATGAAGTATATGGAAGCGCAGGCAGAAAAACATAAAATGAATGCCGAAATCATCTTAAGTAATCAAGTATCTGTTGGTGAACATTCAGACCAAATGGAAACACTAGAAAAAGAACTAGGGTTAATGGCTGAATATCACGACAAGCTTGAAATGTTAATAAAATACTTTAAATAAATTTAAAAAAACACTTTACATTTACTAGAAAGTGTAGTATAATATTAGTATAAAAAGAGATAGATATGAAGAATAAAATAGTAGGAAGATTAGTTAGTAAGAAAGGCTGTAAAGTCTATCTTCCATTACCACTACCAGAAATGGTGGAACTTGCTATATCTAAAGAAGATGATGCTTGGGATAGACTATGTGAAATGTTAGTAAAACATGGAATCATGGACCCAAGAGGTAACGTACATATAGACCATCTTGTTATTAATGGCAAGGAAAGGGTCTTTCATTAAGATGTTAGGAGATAGAATGAAAGAAAATATAATTTTAGTAGATTGTGATGGAGTTCTCTGCGACTGGGAATATTCATTCACACAATGGATGAACCATAAAGGATATCCTACCAGTAAGTATGATGAGTACAATGTTGCAAAAAGATTTAACTTAACAAGAGAGTTTAGTAAGAAATGTGTTGAAGAGTTTAATGAGTCTGCCGCAATTGCTTTCTTACCACCATTAAGAGATGCAGTCTATTACATGAAAAGACTTAATATGTTACATGGTTATAGATTTCATTGCATTACATCTTTAAGTGATAACAAGTATGCTCAAAGATTAAGAACTCAAAATTTAGAATTACTTTTTGGAAAAGAATTATTTGATGATTATATCTATCTTGGATGTGGTGCTGATAAAGATGAAGTACTAAAACAATATCAAGGTACAGAATGTTTCTGGGTAGAAGATAAAGTAGAGAATGCTGAAGTAGGTAAAAGATTCGGACTTGAATCAATACTTGTGGCTCATGAACATAATGCTTATTATGAAGGAAACATTCCAAGGTATTGGAAATGGAAAGATATATATAAACACATAGTCGGGGAGATATAATGCCAATAAAATTTAAACCATCTCAAACCGTAAGAGATAAAAAAACGGGAAAAAACAAAACAGAAAACTTCTATATGAAGTCAACCCCCAAGCAAGAATTATTTGATTATATCAATAGTTCTAATGGTAAGCCTAAGATTAAACAGAAATGCCAAAACGAATTAGTTAGCCGAGGCATTGAAATTGTTTGGAATACTAAGTAAGGCTTGGAGACTTTGGGCCAAATCACTTGGAGAAAAAGAAGGTAAATCTAATAAAGAAGCAGATGTTATTGCACTGATTAGAACTATAATAGTACTAGTTAATTTTATAACATGCTTCTTTATCATGTCAGGAGTAGTACACAATTGGTAACAAAGAATGATGTAACTGGTGACAGTATACAAACAAAGATAACAAGTAAAAAATATCTGGATAACTATGATGCTATCTTTGGTAAGAAAAATAAAAAAGTTGAACATGGAGATGAAGATGGCGAAGAAAATACGAACGCCTCAAAAGCCAAAGAAAATAAAAACTAGATACCATAAAGTATTATGGGATACAGACCTGCCATTTAACCACAGGGTTATACCAAATAAAAAGAAACAAAACCACAGAAAAGAAGATAAAAACCTTATAAATAGTTTAATAGAGGATTAAATATGAGCAACGATTTATTAGATTTTGACTTCGGCTTTACAGCAGTAGATGAACACGAACTAGAAGCAGTCCAAAGTGTAAAGACTGAAGCTTCAACAGCATCTGCTAACGTACAACAACTAGAAGATAAATTAAACAAACTATATAATAGTATCTTACCCCTATTAAGCAATTTAAAGAAGAATCCAGAAAAAGAGTATATTCTTTGGCCCAATAGAGTAGAGAAGATAGAACAGTTTGAAGATTTAATTACGGAGATTATTAAATGACCTTAGTAGCCTCAGGAAGTGAAATAAAATTACAAGGATTAAATGATACTAATCCTTCTACTACGGTAGAGACACAGTTGCTCGATACTACTATGACAACTGGTCTTGATGCGTTAATGTCAATGATACAAAATGTAGAACAAAATGAAGATGGCAGCTATATAGCGACCGAAGTCTGGAAAGGTGATATGTATGGATTTAACTCTGCGGCTAGTAACTTTTCTAGTAGTTATATTCATCAGAGATGGCCAATGAATGCTCCATTAGCAGCCAATGAATTTAGAAAATTTACCAGCACTAGTGCATACGGAAGTCTAGGTTCTACTTCATATTCAGATGCTGGATTAATCTCTAGGACAATAAAAATACTTACTTGGGGCTTACCCGATGCATCACCTCCGCCCAATGCAAGCAATAGAGTTTTTTGTTTTGCGCTATCAGGCTCTAGTGTTACTAATAGTGATAATACTTTTGAAAAGATTAAAATTACAACTAATGGTGGAACTGCAGTAACAATAAATAGAACTGATTTAGCCTATGACCAAAACGAAGCTGGAAATAGCTGGTGGGAATGGCATGGAAGTTCTGGAACTGTATATAATGCGATAACGTCCCTAGGTACTCCTAGTGCTGGTACTAGTTATGATGTAGAAATTATATCTGGTACTACAACTACTACACTTAATACGGGTATTGCAGAAGAAATGACCGGTGCTGATAATCTTAACGTTGCTATATCCGACTATTATAAAAATGGTGATGTTATAGGTAATGTAACAGGAATCCCAGAAGAAGGCAGTCCTCCTGCAGAGATTAAATTTTCTGATTTTTATAGTAAGACTTTTGTACCTCAGATAATTACCCATACTACTACTATATTGCCTGATTATTGGGGGTTTACTGCAGGTTATACTACCTACTATTATAGTGGCTATATGGTCACCGACACCAATTTTGCAGGAATAGATGATACACTAGGTGATGCAACATTTCCAAATAGTGGTCCTATTACATTTGGCGGCCTTACTAGAAATACAAATGATATACAGATAAAAAGTGCTTATTTTTCCAGTACTAATTCGTCAACCGTAAGTTCTGCTTTTAGTATATCGCTTGAAGACCATAGTCCTGACCACGGAACTTCATGGACCAAAACAGGGTTTACGGCTGTTGAGATTTATTTAGACCAATCTGATAATTCAGGAACTCCTGATTTAACATTACCAATTAGTAGTGCAACTTTATCCTTTACTGACGGTGGTAGTTACACTAGAGCATTTTTATCCTGGAACACAAATCAATCATACTCTAATTACTTTGGTATTAACACTACACCTAGTAATAACGATACACACACAATAGCAATAACAGGACTATCATAATGGCATTTACATATACACACACTGAAAATTTAGAATCACCATCAGGTTATACTACTACACTTTCAATAGATAATATTACTATCGAAAGTCCCTCTGAAGTAAATAATGATTCTACTTTAAATACCAGTGCATCAGAAAATAAAGTTTTAAAAATTTATCATGAGCAGTTTGGTTCTATTAAAGCTCAGATTGATGTTACTAGGGAAGTAAATGAAACAAACGTACTTGATAAAACCTATATGGGTGGAAGTTTAGCAAGAGAAGATTATGCAATAGGTACAACACAAGGTCAAGCAATAATTGCTAAATTACAAGCTACTTGGCCGAATGAGGTTTCTTCATATACAACACATCCTAAAAACACAGTGGCAGAATACCCAGCGCGGAGACCACCTTATACTAATGATAGTATTTCCTTTTATAACTTTGAAGAACCATCTGATGAAATTAAAACAACATTTGGTGCAAGTTATGAACAATATATGCCATGGTATGGTTTAAAGTTTGATAAGACTACAGAAGAAGTATTGGCTAAGTTTGTTATTCCTGCTGAAGAAATGTTAAGAGTAGATGATGTTACTTATACTAATGTATCAAGTAACTTACCTATGGGTGATTATCACTTCTATGCTAGAATACATGATAAGTCCAATAATGTAAATGAACATGTTGATGTATATTTCTTAGCTGATGCAGATGCAATGCAAGAATGGTGTACTGAAAATTCGTACACATTTCCCTATAATATTAGTGACTCAAGTATTAAACCAAAATTAATGATTTGGGGTTGTGTATATAATACAACTACTCGTGCGTTTACTCATATTAAGGCTTATACAAGAGAAGAGGCGTAATAAATGCCATTACAAACTTCAGGCCAGATTGCGATGGGAGATATCGTTACCGAACTTGATATAGGCGGCCCAGGACAATATACTCTTAATGATGCAAACTTTAGAACCCTTGCTGGAGTAGCTTCAGGTGAAATCGAATTAGCTGACTTTTATGGAAAAAGTGCAGAAGTATTATATGATATGGTTGTACAGCCCGATTATGTGGTTTTTGCTAGTCAGTACGTTACTTCTTATACTTCAGAATATACTGCAAATCCTTCAGTTTCAGGCCAAGGTGGTACTATTGATGATGATACTATTGTTGAAGGCAATAATATTACATTTGGTGGAAGAAGTTGCTCAAGCACAAATTTAATATGTACCAGAGTTGGTTGGTTTGGGATTAACAGCACTAATGCTAATAGCTTCGTTTTATATATGAAACGCACTGGAAGTACTGGCACAACTTCATTATCAAATTCAGGATTTACTGCAATAGAGTACTATGCTGACCAGTCAAATGATAGTGGTAGTCCAACATTCACATTTAATAGAACAGCTGCAAGCTCCTTTGGTAATAGTAACTATACGGGCTATTCTGAGGCATATTGGTTTTGGAATATGGCCAATTTGGGAGTTACACATCCACTAAGTGCCTATATGGGTAATAGTGGAACTCCATCAACTAATGGTGACCAATACTTTAAATTTACTGGAATAGTATAATGGATGATATAAATAAAAATATGTTTGAAGAAGTAGATAAGAAGTTTTGGCAGGTTGTCGAAAAAGAAAGATTATTGTTTGAGATAAATAATAAGATAAATAACAAAAAGAAAAGGAAAGAAAATGTTATTCGGAAGAAAAAATAAAGATATTGATATTGACCAGTTAAGGGAGCAATTGACATTTGATGAAGGTAAGGTTAACGAGATTTATAAAGACCATCTGGGCTACCCAACTTTCGGAATTGGACACTTGGTCCTCGAAACAGACCCAGAGTTTGGGCAACCTGTTGGAACTCCAGTATCAGAAGAACGAACAGTTGATTGCTTTGAGAAAGATGTACAGACTGTCATCGCTGACTGTAAAACATTACATGAAGGATGGGATGGATATCCAGAAGAAGTAAAACAAATAGTGGCAAATATGATGTTTAATATGGGACTTACGCGCTTAAGTAAATTTAGAAAGCACAATGCAGCGCTGCAGTGTGGTGATTGGAAGGAGGCTGCTGTAGAAGGCAGAGATTCAAGATGGCACAAACAGGTAACGAAACGAGCCGAAAGACTTATGAAAAGGCTAGAGGCCCTTTAAGGGTAGAATCTAGTATTCCACAAGAGCAACAAGAAAGTAAGGGCTGGTATTGGTGTCATGAAAAGCAAGGACTTTTCAGATACTCAGATTGGCACAAAAGTTTAGAAGAACTAAATTTAGTTAGTTCATAATAGGAGAAAAAATGGCCGAGACAATTAAAGTAAAGGCAGTAGAAGTAGCACTAAGTAATACTGCTTCTAATGTATCACGTGCTTCACTTGTTAGAGTCCTTAACACTAATGCCGCTGCACAGTTGGTAACCATTAAAGAAGGTTCAAATACAGTAGGCTCAGTAACAGTTAATACTGGAGAAGTTGTAAATATTCGAAAGGCTATTACAGAAACTCTTGAAGTAGCTAATAGTATTACTGGTGTAAAGGCTGTTAAACTAGCACAAACTCACTAAGCATTTTCCCTCTAAGAAATTGGAGGGATTATAGCATCTGGGCGCCTAAGCCTTATAAATAGATACATGGAAGACGTATTTAAACTTATTGCGGACGTTGGTGCACCTATTGCAGGCTCTCTTGTAATGGGAGTATTTATCTTTATTGTAATAAAACAAATAATGGAAGGTATAGTAGATAAGATTACTACACTAACAATATTTGCTAATTCATTGGAGAATAGATGTAGAACAATGAGTAATGAAATGATTAAAATAGATTTATTGGTATCGTCAGCGTTAGATTTAAGACCAGATACTACTAGAATAGCTAGGGCAGAAAACTTTATAGAAGATGGAAAGCTAGATACTAGGAGAGACTAATGGATATTGCTCAGTTAATATCTGAATATGGTTTCCCTGTTGTGATGGCAGTTGGGATGGGTTATTTTATTTACTATGTTTGGTCATTTATTAATACACATATAGAACCAAAGTTAGATGAAATGCATATAGCTCTTATAAGAGTTATAGACCAGACAAGAATGTTGGACCAAGATTTAATTAGGTTACAACAAAAAGTTGATGTAGTTTTAGAATATAGAGCTAGACAACAAGTTATTAATGAGGCGAAAGAAAATAATGATGAAGATTAGAAATATTGTGCTTTTACTTATGGTATTATTTATAGTATCATATCCAGTATTGGCAGATGAAATAAAATTTGGGTTTAAAAATCCATCCTTTAGTGGAGTTGGTACTGGTAACCATTATCTTACCATAGATAATATTGAACATACTAGAAAGAAAGCAATAGAAGATGCTTTAGAAGCCGCAAGAAGGGCCGCAGAAAGAGAAGAAGATAATAGTGTATTGGCCAAGTTTATTAGGAACTTAGAGAGTAGAATATATGCACAGATGGCAAAACAACTAGTAGAATCAATGTTTAGTAATGATGATTCTGTTAGATTTGGTTCATTTGTATTAGAAGGTTCTACAGTAACATACGAAGTTATTACTAATGCTGATGGTTCAGAAGTAATAAGAATGACAATTATAACAGAAGATGGTTCCGAAACTATCATAGAAATACCAGTAGGTGCTGGTAATTTTAGTCAGGACCCAGATGATGGTTAGACTTTTATTAATATCTATTTTATTTTTAAGTGGTTGTGCTTCTATACCGCAGTGGTCGAAAGACCCACAGAAATGTGCTGATGATGAACCATACTTATGGAATCAATTTAAGTCTCGTAAGTATATATGTGTTGACCATCCTACAGCTGTTAAGTTACCTGCATTTGTAGATTTATTAAATTTACCACCAGCAAAAGATAGACCAGTTGTTGCAGTTTATTCATTTAAAGATTTAACTGGACAAAGAAAATCAGTAGATAACATAGCTTCATTCTCTACTGCAGTTACCCAAGGTGGTACTGAAATGTTAATAGATGCTCTTAAGACTGCAGGTGGCGGTACATGGTTTAGAGTAGCAGAAAGACAAGGTATTGATAATCTAGTAAGAGAAAGACAGATTATCCGTAGCGGCAGACAAGACATGGCCAAGAGCCAAGGAAACACTGCAAAGGAATTGGGTCCACTTTTATTCGCTGGAATAATTATTGAAGGTGGCATTATTGGTTATGATACAAATACTGAAACAGGTGGTCGAGGCGCAAGGACACTTGGTATTGGTTATAGTAGAATGTATAGGAAAGATGTAGTAACTGTTGCAATTAGAGCAGTTTCAGTCTTAACTGGTGAAGTTTTATTAAACGTCCAAAGTAAGAAGTCGGTTCTTTCTTATGGTTCAAGTGGTGATGTATTCAGGTTCTATGAACAGGGTACACAACTAATTGAATACGAGGACGGAGTGGGAAATAATGAGAGTGTGACATATGCGGTACGAGCAGCCATAGAGGCAGGAGTACTTGAATTAATATACCAGGGTCATGACCGTAAGTTCTGGAATTTAACCGAGGGCCATAGACATCCTCATCAACATGATGGGAAAAACGAAAGGCACTCAATAGAGGAAAAGAAAAATGAAGAAAACATTAATTAGTTTAAGTTTAAGCTTGTTGTTGACTCCTTCTCTTTTTGCACAAGCATCAGATGATAATGAGATTATGATAGAACAAAGTGGTGACACTTTAACTCTATATATTGACCAAATCGGATACGGTAACAAAATTGGATTAGATGATTTTTCATCATCTGGTTCTGATATGACTATCGTTGGTTCATCATTAACATTTGATATTGATATGGTCGGAAATCAGAATTTAATTTATGGTCCTTTGGACTTAGATTCATCTTCTTTGACGTTCTCATTACTGGGAGATTCAAACGAGGTGGACTGGAATATCGGCTATGTCGGTAGTTCGGACGATTCAGATTATAACTTTGATATTACTGGAGATAGTAATACATTTGATTTAGACCAAGGTTATGTATATAGTGCTGAAAGATTAGATGCGGATTTAATTTTAATTGGTAGCTCTAATATATTCGACCTAGACTTTGAAGCAGATGATTCTACATGGACTTTTGATATTACTGGAGATAGTAATAACATTAATACATTGCAGAATGATGGAGCTCAATCAATGGTCGTTGAATTAGTTGGCGATAGTGCAGATATTGATATTAATCAAATTAGTGGTACATGTGCCACTGGAGCAGGTGTTGCTTGTGTTTCACCTAATGCAGTAATTAATTTAGATATAACATCAGACAATGCAACAATACAAATTAATCAGCAAGATACAAACGGCGATTCTTAGTACATTACTTCTGGTATCAAATTCCTTTGCGGATGATGATATTGGGAGTATTGTAGAGTCCATAGGTGTTGGGCAAATACTAAGAAATAATGAAGAGATAAAGGTATTAAATAATATACCTGTGCAACTAAATGACGTTGCCGAAACTGGTAAGGGTAAGATGTTAATTGAGTTTTTAGATAAGGCTCAGTTATCTCTAAAAGAACACACCGAAGTCTTAATTGACGAAGTATATTATGATGCTGACCCATCCCTTTCCAAAATGACAATGAAGTTCACAATGGGTACAGCCAGGTTTGCTTCGGGTAGATTAGGTTTGGTTAATAAGGCTAATATTGATATATCTACCCCTACGGCATCCATTGCTATAAGAGGTACGGACTTTACCACAACAGTAGATGAGTTAGGAAGGTCTTTAATTATATTATTACCTGATGAGAATGGTGACCCATCGGGTGAAATAGAGGTAGAAAATTTAGGTGGAGTAGTAACTCTAACCGAAGTTTATCAAGCAACAATGGTGAGTACTTTAGATAGCGCACCAACAAGGCCAGTTAAAATAAATGGAATCACACCAGCGTCCATTGATAATATGTTTATCGTTTCACCCCCACAGGAAGTGAAAGACCAGATTCAGGAAGAATTGGCAGATGAACAGAATGATGATAAAGGTTTTTTAGATATAGACTTTTTAGAGTTTGATGAATTAGAGAAAGATGCACTAGAAGAAGAAACGGATTTAGATTTTACTGAATTGGATATAGATGAATTGGATGTTGAATATTTAATTGACGTATTGGATATTTTAGATTCAAAAGACTTATTCGATACATTAGGCGAGTTTGATATCAAAGGAGCCGCAAGAGGATTTAATGATGAATCCCAATATAATGTATTTTTGCAAGATGGTAGTTTAGTACTATATAGAAACGTAAATGGAATTATAAGAATAAAATTAGCGGCGGGTGGTAACTTTACACTAGATACTATTACACCAACATGGAATGGAGTAATAACAGGTAACGATAGTGAAGACATCCTCATATATATAAATCAGGTGAATTAAAATGCTAGATAAGATAGAAGAATACTCAATGAAAGCTTTAATATGGATAAGTATACTGTTTTGGCCTATTATTATATTGGCCGGTCTTTTATTACCACTAATTGCAAATGCCGATGACAATGTTATTAGTATCGAGCAGTCGGGTAATAATTTACAGTTAGGTATTGACCAGATAGGATATAATAATAGAATTGAAATGAAAGATAGTGGTTCATATATTAATGCATCAAGCTTATCAATGTATTTAGTACAAGTTAATGATAGTGACGGCATTAATAAAATAATCTTTGATGAAGTAAGTGGTACTAGTAATCAAATGAAAGTTGCCCAAGGTGTTGCATGGAATACTCTTGATTCTGATACAGATTTAACTTGGTGGGCTGATGGTTATGAAGGAGGAGGCCATGAGGTAGATATTACTCTTTATGGTGATAATAATGATATGGCAGTCCAACAAACCAACCAAGGGTCTACTACAGGTCATAGCTTTGATTTACATTTGGCTGGAGATGGTAATAAGGTTCAGGTTAAACAACAGAGCGATGGTGATAAGAACTTAAACCTAACAATCTATAATGATTATAATGATGTATTTGTCCGACAAAAAGGTAACAATGCAAGTCACAATGCAAACATAACAATTGACGGTTTATACGGAACAGATTTAATCTTAAAACAAATGAGTACCACAAACCAAACATATACTCTAACTCAAAACTGCATTACAGTAGGTGGTTGTGCTGTATCTGTAACACAAGACTGATGAAAAACTATGGCCGATATCTTCGTTATAAGTATGGAACTCCTAATGGCGGCCGTGGAATATACATAGATATATACATATGAAATACCTAACTTCCATATGGACTACTATAGGTCTAGGAATTCTTTTAATAACTTTAAGAGTTCTGGACCCAGGACTAGTACAGCAGTTTAGATTAAATACATTCGATTCATTCATTGGTTCTATAGAAGAGACCGAATCAAAAGAAATAATATTACTAAACATATCGGAAGAAACTCTGGCTGAATTAGGTCAGTACCCATTCCCTAGGTCAACATATGCACAGATGATTTCTGATTTAAGAAATGCAAATGCAGGTATGATTGGTTTCACAATTATGTTTCCTGAAGTTGATAGATTTGGTGGTGATGAAGTATTTGCTTCATGGATAAAAGACAATGGTATTATACTTGCACAAGATGCAGATAACTCTGGTAAGTCATCGAAAGCCCCTTATGTGGGTTCAGCTATATTCGGTACAGGAGACCCGCTAGAGTGGGCTATAAAATATAATGGCCTAATCACTAATCTACCAGAACTAGAACAGGGAGCGTGGGGACACGGACTTGTAAATGGTATGCCAGAAGTTGATGGACTAGTAAGAAGAATCCCATTAATATCACAAATTAATAAAGAGTTATATCCATCATTTGCACTAGAGGCTGTAAGAGTAATAGGCCAAAAACAATCCTATACTATAAAGGTAAATGAAACTGGTATTGAACAAATTATATTAAGACCATTTATATTATCAACTGACTCTAATGGTTCTATATGGATTAATCCTAATTATAAGTTTAAGGAAATAAACTACGGGTCCAATGAGTTACCGAATCTTCAAGGTCGTACTGTTCTTGTGGGCCTAACGGCGAAGGGCCTTGCGTCTCAGATACCAACTCCTCAGGGCTTAAAGTCGGCACATCATCTACAAGCGGCCGCCATGCAAACGATTGTGAACCAGGATTCGATATCTCGTCCGATATGGGCACCATGGCTCGAACTAGTATTAATGGTTCTTGGTTCTCTTGGTCTTGTTCTGGCAGTCTACTATCTATCAATTTATTATGGTGCTGCAATCTTCTCAGTCGTGCTGTTCGGTTATGGAGCCGCCGTTTATTATGCCTGGACTGAATGGTATATTCTCCTAGATGTTAGTTATCCTGCAGTTTTATTTATACTACTCTTTACCTCATCAAGTTTTAATAACTTCTATAAACAGTTTATGTTAAGACAACAAATTAAGAAACAATTTGGAACTTATCTTTCGCCTGATATGGTTTATATGTTACAGAAAGACCCATCACTATTAACTTTAGGGGGTGAGAGAAAAGAGATGAGCTTCCTATTCATGGACATTGTAGGGTTTACTCCTATATCAGAACACTATAAAAACAAGAACGACCCAGAGGGTTTGGTCATCCTTATTAATGAATTCTTAGACGCAATGACTAAAATTATACTAAATAATAATGGAACAATAGATAAGTATATGGGCGATTGTATTATGGCCTTCTGGAACGCCCCATTAGATTGTCCCAATCATGCAGAACTGGCCGTCAAATCAGCAATAGAGATAGAGATAAAAACAGATGAACTCAGAAGACGATATAGCGAGCAGGGTTTACCCGCCATCAATGTTGGAACTGGCGTCAATACTGGCGATTGCATTGTTGGTAATATGGGTAGTGAGTCTCGGTTTGATTACTCTGTCATCGGAGACGCAGTCAACCTCGCGGCAAGGCTCGAGGCTAAAGCAGCAAGACACGAGTTGCTTGAATATAAAACCATCATCTCCTCATTCACAAAAGACCAGTTGCCAGAAGAGTATAAGTGCAAAGAAATAGGTAGTATTAACGTAAAGGGTAAGGAAGAACTTATAACCATTTATTCTCCTAAGTTATAGTCTTATAACAAAATATTCTAAATAAACACTTTACAAGCGGTCTTAGGCGTAGTATAATATACCCATATTAACCGATTAGAGAAAGATGAAGTAAATGCCAATTTTAGTTTTAAGAGGTCAAGTGGCCCAAAAGAAAAAGATTGATATCTACATTAAGAAGCTTTGTAGAGAATTGGGTATTAATCGATTATGGTCCAAGGTTATTATACTTAACTTTGAAACTACCTTAGATTCAGACTCTGAAGGTTTGTGCTGGGGTGATACTAACGAGGGTTATGTTGATATACACATCGCTCGAAAATCATTAGGAGAAAAACTATCACACGAATCAATGATGCAAACTCTTGCTCATGAAATGGTTCATGCAAAACAATACTTACGTGGCGAACTATGTGGTTATAGTATGTCATGGAAGGGTAAGAAACCTCGCAACTATCAATATGAAAATGCTCCATGGGAAAAAGAAGCCTATAAACTAGAGGCAGAACTTTACCAAAAGTGTTGGCCGAAAGACTAATGTTACAAATGTGTTACATTTATGTTACAGTTATGAAAATTCTTTAAAAAAATGAAAAAAACACTTTACATTTGTGCAAAAACCAGTTATAATATACTAGTAAATTAGAAATTAAACGGAGAAACCTATGAAACTATTAATAAATACACAGTACAAAGAAAACTATGCTTGGGGCAATGATGATTATGTCCATGGTGTTTCAGACCCGTACTGGAAATATAAAGGTGGTTCTGCTTATGTTCTGGAGAACGTAGGTGATGAGGTTCTCGGTAGTGGCGATGAGCCTAATTTAAATGGGTATGATATACTCCATAGGTATTTCCCAGAAGTTGTAAAGGCAATTTCAGTGTCAGATGATGCTCAGCAAGAGTATGTCATTGATGTTCAACTCTTGGCAAATCCTGCTCCTCTGGCAATTGAAGAATGGGACAATCCTTATTTCATCAATATAGATTCGGACGGAAGTATTACTTGCGAAAGGAATACGGCCAATGGAGAGTTTGGTTGGATGAGGGAAGAAATTCTTTCCAAGAATGAGAAATGGACAATGGGTCCTAATCAGGAAAGAGCCAACTATAGTGTTAACTTCATTATGGATGATGGTTCTCAGTTACTTGGCCATCAAGAACTACAAAAATACTTAACGAGATGCGACTTGCAAATGGAGCAAGAAGAAGTTACAGGAGTTGCAGTATAGTGGCAAGAACTAAGGGTAAATCACTTGATTGGTATATTAAGTGGATTGCTTCAATAATAGTATTAAGTGCAATGTCAGTCCGTGGCATTCCAGAATTTCAATTAATAGACCTTATGCTTTCTATAGTTGGTATCACATTATGGTTATGGGTATCAATCTTATGGGAAGATAGGGCACTTATCCTACTCAACGGAGCAGGATTAATACTTCTTATTAACAACCTAGCAAAGTATATAATAGTACAGGGCCAACTTGAACAACTGGCCGCAACAGAATCAAGACTAATTGCTCAAGAAGTATTAAAGGCGATAATAGCATTATTAAAGTAATTTAGTGTTACATAAATGTTACACTTTGCAAAAAAATGAAAAAAAATGAAAAAAACACTTTACATTTATTATAAAGCGTGATATACTATATTAGTAAACTAAGGAGACTATATGAAAACTAGATTAGAAATGATAAAAGAAGCTCAAGAAAGGCACAACATGAAAAAAACAACTGCTCGAATAGACAAGAGAAAGAAGTCAATTAATACAATGGCCAAATTAAACAAGGCAATTGCAAAGGCTTCACATCAGTCACCTAATAGTTTAGAATGTTTTCACGACAAGAATAGGCACTACACTGATAAACAGACACGAGATTATCTCGCAGGTAGTAGTTATATGGAAACATATCAGGCAACAAAGAACGATTGGGACTATTAAGATGGTTTTAAAATATAAAGAAAGAATGGCTTCACTTAAGAAAGCCGAAAAGAGAGCCAAGAATAGAGATTGTAAAATCATGTGGAGAACTAAACAAAGAGAACTCACCGATAAATATATCTCAAACATTTCTAGGAGTATTGTCTCATAATGGGTGTTACTAATTTCTATGCAGGTTCATTAAAATATGGACCATCGGGAAAGAAGCGTAAGACTAAATCAATGTCAGCTAGTAAGTCAAAGACTATGAAAGATTTTAATTGGTCGACTCCAGCTCAGAATAAAACTTATGCTAGAGAAACACCAAATTACCCATCCGCACCATTATCTCCACCAGTAATACCTGAAGATAATAGTTGGAAGAAAGAAGAAAGTAAAAACTTCACAATCGCCCCGGCATATAATAAAGGGGCATATCAAGTAATACCACGCGAAGACGTGAAACACATAGGAAAGTAATTATGGATATTTTAAATGTAATTTTTAGTTTAGTTGGCCTAGTAGTTTTTGTTTATTTATGTTCAGGTGCATTTCTACTCGTTAGAGATGCTGACCGAAGACACTATTTAATCAAATCACTTAAGGTTAAATACCCAGACCTAAACAACGAGCAGATAATGGAAATTGCTAGAGTTGAATGGGAAGAAACATACGGAGAAAAATAATGAAGTATATGTTATTAAGCGAATACGCCGGCCAAGGTGAGTATTCAAATCGTAAAGCAGAAGTTCTAAGAACTGTCGGAGACCCTCGTAATTTTGGAATCAAAATGTATGTAGATAATAATCTACTAGGCATTGAATGGTTTAAAGGTCACAACGAATACTTCGCAGAAGATGCGGCAGAGAACTATGTTCAAGGAATAAAGAATTATCAACAGTTACTTGTTGAGTAGCAGTCACGGGGTCAGAGATATTACTCCTTTTAATTTACAATTTATATCTCTGGCCCCTTTACATTATACACAAAGTGTAGTATAATAGTATTATTAATTAGGAGTATTTAAAATTATGGTAAGTAAAAGATTAGAATCAATAAGAAAGAAAGGTCGCAGGAATAGGGTTAGTATTGAAGACCAACACCTAGGTGCAGAACCAGTATATAATCCAGGTGAAACAACACCCGGCAAAGTAGAAGATAAAGTCCGACTAAGACTTTGGACAAAAGGTGCCCATTGGTATAACTACTTTTATAAAACAAAAGATTATGTACCTTATGTAATTGATTTTGTAGAAGAAGTATGTGGTCTTACTAAAGAAGAAGCAAAGACTTTTAAGAAGTTAAAAGACCATCTAATAACTTTCCCTCTCGGTAAGTCAGCAAGGTTATTCTATCGTGGCTATGAATACACAGAAGAAGAGATAAAAGGCTTTACTAAGTCTGCAAGAGAAAAGTTAGAGGCCGCAAAACTAGTAGAAGAAGTACTAGAAGAAAAGAAAAAAGATGCACCTAAAGTAATATCCATTGCAGAAAGAACTCGCAGGAAAATGATGGATACTATCTATACTGAATGGGATGATACAATTGTTGAAGGTTGGCTAGATAATAACTTCAAGGCTTCAATAGATGTATTCGCACTCTTTAAGAAAAATAATCTTAAGGGTAATGCCATTGCTCCCTTTAAGAAAATAATTGACCAATACTATCAAGAAGTTGGTGATGCGTTACATAAAAGATGTGAACAGGCAGTAGAAGGTTATAGTCATATATCTACAGCCAATAAAAAGAAGATGATGAAACAGATGGATGGTGTTTATTCGGACTTGGATAAACTTCAGATATCATTCAAGGCATCTAAGACACCAAGGGCTAGGAAACCAAAGGCTTCTGATGCTCAAATAAAGAACTTAAAATTTAAATTAGAAGATATGGAATACAAACTATCTTCTATTAATCCTATTCAAATCCCCGGCCAAGAAACCCTCTGGGTGTTTAATACTAAAAACCGTAACCTATATGAATATGTTACTAATTCAACTAAAGGGTTTGAAGTGGGCGGTACCACAATTAAAAACTTTGATGAGAAATTATCTAAGTGTACTAAGTTGAGAAAACCAGATGTGATACTACCTTTAATATTAACTAAGACTTCCAAACAAATTGCTAAACAAGTTTGGAAAGACCAGATTACAACTAAGGTTAATTCTCCTAACGGCAGGATTAACTCAGATTGTATTTTACTAAGGACATTATGACAGAAGAGAAAAAAATATTTCAACACAAGATTATGACTAAGAAAAGATTTTCATTGGCCGTAGAAAATTTAGTTGCCGACAAACCAGATGTTAGTTACATAGATGCGGCAGTTATGATTATAGAAGAACGAGGTATGCAATACCAAAGTCTTAAAAAGTTATTAACCGATTCACTAAGAGATAAGATAGAACACGAAGCTAATACTTTAAATCTTATCCGAGGTGCAAGTAAAACCAATAAATTACCAATATAATATAGGAGCAGTAAATGAGTAATGTAATAATCCCATCTTCAGATGAAGATAAGAAAAGAATCAAAGGTTGTATTGAAGAGATTTCAAATGCAATGACTATGATGGACGCACAAAGAACTTTTATTAAAGAGGCAGTAAACTCTTGCGTAGAAGATGTAGAGATTGATAAGAAGCATCTAAGAAAGATGGCGACTATCTATCATAAACAAAATTTAAGCCAAGTCGTGGGTGATGTAGAAGATTTAGAAGCCCTATATGAAGGCGTAATGGTTTGAGAATGGACCCATTTGACTCTTACAAGATTTACAATGCTTTGAAGTTACATTTTGAAACTGATAGTTATGATGCGATTAAGTATAACTATAAATCAAATGTAACCTCAAACTCTTTTCTGAAAAGGAGAGATAAGTATTTCTTTGCTAAGATTGGTAAGAATTACGAGAAGGATGTTATTGGGTATTATGTATCTAATTTCAAACAAGGAGTATCTTACGTTGGTGATATGATGAACCATGAAGGTGAAGATAACTATAATAACTATAAAAGAATAAGAGAAAGTATCCATAGAGTGTTTTCAATCGATATAAATAAACTAAGTGATGTAAACGAGGTTGGTTTTGATGGGTTGTTTCAATCTAAAGAAGGACAGATACCTCTTATTATAGAACTATTGATGCAAGAAGAGATTAGTTTAGAGACTGTTTGTATCTTGGATTCAATGTTGGGGTTTGTTGAAAGAGAATCCAATAAGATTAGTGACACGATTATGTGGCCTGACCTTAAAAGGAGAATCAAGAAGTATACCCCATTCGTAAACTTTGATGGAAATAAATGTAAAAATTTATTAAGAAAAGGGTTTACAACTGCATGAAAGTGTAGTATAATATAACTTATATTATGTACAAAGTGGATAATTCAGTAATACAATGCAATATACGGAGAAATAAATATGTCATTTGCTAACTTAAAGAGCTCACGAGGCTCATCTATTGATAAACTCGTAAAGGCTGCAGAAGCAGTTTCAACCACTAAGAAAGAATCCAATTCCTACGGGGATGATAGATTCTGGAAACCCACAAGAGATAAAGCTGGTAACGGTTATGCCGTAATTAGATTTTTACCTTGTACAGAAGGTGAAGACCTTCCATGGGTGAGATACTGGGACCATGGCTTTAAAGGCCCAAATGGTTTATGGTATATCGAAAATTCTTTAACTTCTATTGGACAACCAGACCCAGTATCAGAAATGAACTCGGTTCTATGGAACTCTGGTAGAGATGAAGATAAAACTATTGCTAGAGATAGGAAACGTAGACTTCATTATGTAAGTAATGTACTAGTTGTTTCTGACCCTAGTAATCCAGAGAATGAAGGTAAAGTATTCCTTTATAAGTTTGGTAAGAAAATCTTTGATAAGATTATGGAAGCTATGCAACCTGCTTTTGAAGATGAAACACCATGCAATCCTTATGATTTCTGGGAAGGTGCGGACTTTAAAATTAAAATCCGTAAAGTAGAAGGCTGGGTAAACTATGATAAGTCAGAGTTTTCTAAACCAACTGCTCTACATGAAGGTGATGAGAATAGGCTAGAAGATGTTTATGGGAAACTATATGCTCTTCAAGACTTCCTTAAACCTGAAAACTATAAGTCTTATGATGAATTAAAGACTAAGTTGAATAGAGTACTAGGGGTGGATGCTGGACACGTATCAGCGCCAGAACCAGTAGTATCAGATGTCATGGAAGCACCAACTATGCAGACTGCGGAAGCGGCTCCTGCTGTAGAAAGTTCTTCTAGTGGTGATGATGATACACTATCATACTTTGCAAAACTTGCAAATGATTCCTAATAATTAATAATTATAAATGGAACTTTGGGACCCTTCGGGGTCCCTTTTTTTATTACATACTATCAGAATTTCTAAGAGCTCTATTTCCTTCTGTTGTTCCACCAACACCTACAACTACAGAGTTATTAATATCTGTTTTATTAACACCAACAACCTGACTACCTGTATTCATACTCATTCCTTTAGCCATTGCGGCTTCGAATGAACTTATGGATGCAGCCTCTGATGAAGTTGTACCTAACTTTCCAGCTTCTAGAGCAGCAGAATCTTGGGCCGCCTTGGATTGACGGGCGGCATCTAATTTAGCTTCTGCCTCTTCTCTTTTTCTTGCGGCAACTCTTTCGGCTTGGCCATCTCTAAATTTTTGTGCATTATCAGTAGCGGCTCTGTCAAATTTAATCTCATTAAACGCAATTGGTGCTTTACCAAAGAATTCTAATATAGGATTAACCCAATCTAAACCACTTATAATACTTTCTGCCAAAGTTAAGAACATATTTTTAACTCTTGCAAATCCATCTTTAATATAACTCCAACCTAATAATAGTCCGTCCATCATAGTAGCGCCTTCGCCTAAACTATTTCTAAGTAACATAACAGTACCAACTATTGCACCTATGATGGCTACAACCACAAGAATAGGAACTAAGAATGGAGCCATTGCGGCTAACATACCACTGAATGCTGTGGCCATTGAAGTAAACATAGTAGTTATTGCAGGAAACATTGTTACTCTCATAAAGAGTCCTACAGTCTTAACTACATTAACTACAGAAATTATACCACCTATTAATGCAGGGCCAAAGTATATAAGTATACCTCCAGCAATAAGAGAGAACAGTCCAAGATTTTCTTTAAAAGTTTCGAATGCACTTGCAAAATCAAGTTCGAAAAGGTCTTTAATAAAGTCAACTATTACCATAACCTTTTCAATTGCAGTATTTACTATTTTAATAAATGTTTCTGGACTAAAGAGAGCAAGAACTACACCAGCAAGACCAGCGATAAATCCACCACCCTTTGCTAAATCTCCAAACTTACTAGCCATTTCTTCACTATAACCTTTTATACCATGAAGTATGCTATTGGCCTCGTCAGCCTTTTTACTTTGTTCTCTTCTACTCTCTTCGTCACCTACTGTTGCATCTAGTGCATCTACTTGTTGTTGTGCTAATTCAATCTCTTCTTCACTACCACCAGCCTTTGCATTTTCTAGTGCTTCGGATACTCTTTTATATTGTTCTTTTAATTCCTTGGCTCTTTTTACATCAGCCACACTTGCGGCTTTACCAAATACATTACCTAGTTTATCAAGTCTTTTGCCCATAGTATTCTGGCCAAGTTTTTCTCTGGCCACTTCGGCCGCATTGGCCCTTGCTATATTTTCAGAAATTCCTGCAAGTCCTTCAGAAAGAGGTGCCGCTGCTGCTACAGCCTCCGCCCTTTTTGTGGACTTAATATCTTCTTGTGTTTGTTTTTCGATTGCCTGTCTGACTGCATCTAAATTTTGTTTTGAGTCTAGGTCTTGTTGTTCAGAAGCTTCTAGTATATTTTTTAAATAATCATTACTAAGTTTACGGCCATCACCATTAAGAACTTTTGCAAAATGTGAAGCCCTTTCTTTTAAACCTTTACCTTGTTCCTTATTACCATCTTGTATGGCTTTATTGGCCCTTTCTAAGAGAGATTTATGTGCTTCAGCAATTTGTACCATATTACCTTTTCTTTCATTTTGGTACTCTTGTTGCTTTTTCTTTATTGCAGCTGCTTCCTTTTTATTCTTTTCTCTTAATTTTTTATTATCGGCCATGATTATTTCTTATTCCCAAATGCTTGTGACCCGAAGAATGCCGCTACAATACCTGCAACTGCAACGAAGTATGTCGCTGCCATATCTCCAAGAATTTTACTTGCTGAATCTAATCCAAGAAGAACTGCCAATACAACTGCAAATGGATATAGTAACATACCACCGAGAGCAAACCATGCCATCTTTCTTTGGGCATCTCTCATTGCATCTGCATCTTCAAGTTCTTTTCTCTTAAACTCTAAATACATTTTCTGTTCGTCAGGAGTAACATAACCATCACCATTAACATCGGCTGGATGATGTCCACTCTTTTTTAATTCTTCTTCCATTACATTCCTCCTTTTCTATTTTGAGCCCTTATCCTATCATTTTCTTCTTTAATATGATTTTCTAGTAAAGCCAAATATATTTCTCTTTCCCATGGTATCATATTTTCTAATTCAGTTAAACTATATTTATGATGTTGCATCATAGCAAAGTTTGTTTTATAATGATTTACTAGTGAATCATGACAAAGGCCTATGTAAAAAAACTTTGGAGACCTCTTAACTCCATATTATGTTCATGTCCACATTTATTACACTTATATTCTACATCTTTTGCAAGATAAGGTAAATTACTAAACCAATCTGCAATCTTTTTAAACTGACTTGAATTAAGTTCATCAAGAAATTCTGTTAATTCTTTAGTACTACTATCTGACGCTGGATATACATTATCAGCATCAAATATATTTCCAATAGCCGAAGCAATTAAACCTAGAGTCGCCTTTAGTTGTTCTTCTTGAGAAGATTCAGGTTTAATACTTACACTCTCTATCACATCTAGTGATGGGTAGTTAAACTGAACTCCCACCTCATCTGTTACCATTACTATTCTATCTGGGTCGATACCTTGTAGCTCAATCTCTTCTAAATTAAGACTAACTGGTATTGTTTGTTTACATTCTTCACCTTCGCACGGAAACTTCAACTCTACTGTTTCACCCACTGACTTTGCTCTTAATTTTAAAAATAAGAATTCTAAATCAAAGGTAGTTAGATTATTTACATCAATATCGTCATACACACATGAGCGTATAACATCCTTTAATGACCTAACAATTAAACCATCATCCTTAGATTCTAGTGCAACCATTAGTAACTTTTCTTCTTTTACTAAGAAAGGTCTATATTCAACCTTCACATTCATACTTGGTATTGTTACCTCATAACGTGAGGAATTTACAATTGGTAGTGCCATAATATTTTATTCTCCTATAATATAATTATGTTATAATATCTCTAGTGCCGAAGTAATACCAGACAATCCTGACTCTACTGCGTCTTCTAGTTTATATTTATCATATGCAAATGTAACAGTAAATGTTCCAATTTCTTCTGAGTCCATAGAGTATTCTATAGGAGAGATAGATATTGGATATGCATTCTCTAACTTTGCGCCATATACAACTTTATCATCTAAATTTAATTGTTGTATTACAACATCTGCGGTATAATTCTTTTTATAATTTAATGTATATGCTTCATCATCAATAATTGAAGATGACCAATCATCAAACATCTTCTTCATATACATATCGTTTGTAAGTAAAAATGTAAATGTAATATCTTCATCAATAAAACCATAAACCATTTTTACTGTTTGTCTTTCCATAGTTACTTCATCAGTACTAAACTGTCTGCCAGGAATACTTGCTGATGTACATAACATAGAAATATCGCGAGGGTCATTAATAAGACTTTTTAAATTAATGCCATCTCCTGAAATTACACTAGTAAAAATTGCACCTGGGTCTATATTAAGTAAACTTTGTTGTGGTGGTGTAAACATAACTTTAAATCTATTTGCCTTTGCAATACCACCACGTTTACCTATTGTTGATTTTAACTTATCTATATTCATTAGGTCTGTCTCGCGATTTTAATAGAGTCAGCCCATATTTTGGATTTCTGACTCTTCTTAAATTGTTCTGTTGGTAAGAAGATTGCAATTTCCCATTCACTCATAGGTACTCTTACCATTCTTGATTTAATATGATTACTTAAGTACATTTTTAAACATGGTCTGAACTCTTTATATTTTCTAGTACTAGAAATTAAATCATAACGTGCTTTCATTAATCTTGACTTATCAGTAATCTTTCCTGCTGATAGTTTCATCAATTCATCTAAAAACTTAGCACGTATATCGGGTCTTAAGTAATGTAAGTTTAATCCTAAGAACCCACCCTTTCTTTGTTCTATTAAAAGAACTAAAGGGAATCTATCATAATAAGGCAAAGTCTTTTTATGTTTAGGGTCATAGAAATACATATACATTGAACCTCTTAATTCTCTTGTAGTAGGTTCTAGTGCATCATCTTTTAATAAAGCCCTTCTGTCAGGGGTCTTCATATCTTCAATCTTATCACGAAACCACTTCTGAGACTTTTTAGTCCGAGCAGTTATGCCAGCCTTAAATGCCTGAGCCTGTAGTGTATCGAATAATGATGCCATAAAGTTTTTCTCCTGTATAAGTATTTATATCAACTTTTCAGTAGTTTGATACCTAGATTGCCTAAAGTATCTTCAGTCCATACTTGAAACTTCCATCCTTTATGGTCTGCATATTGTTGTGCTGCTTCCCATTTAGATTGATTCTTAATGTATGTCATAACCTCATTGATATATCTTTTAGTCTTACGAGAGGGCTTTTTTGGGGGTGATGTTTCTTTCTTTGGTTTAATTTCAACCAAGATGATTTCTTTATTATCTAATTCTATTAATAAGTCAACATAATATCTATGCAACTTATTGTCAGTCTTACATTTATAGGGAATAACTATCTCTTCACTATTCCATCTCTTTACTTTAGGGTTACTCTCACACCACTTGAATGCTTGTCTTTCCCATAATGAACGATAAACTACACTGGATGCATCACCCAGATATTTATCTTTACGTTTAATTGTATATTTCCCTCTATAAGCCATTATAAATACTCTATATGTTAGTTAATAATATAAGTATTTATACGGAGTAAAAAGATGGCCACAGATGATAAAAGTAACCCAGCAAAAGCCCTTGTATTTCCTACAAGACTGCCGGTTGATGAGGAAGATGCATCCTTTGTTAGAATGGTAATAAAAAACATATCTGGTAATGTTTTAAAGACAATAAATATGTTTATACCAAGTGGATTTACCCTAGAAGATAGTGCTAACTTTGGCACAATGAATTTTGGTACTATTGATGCTGTTAAGAGTTTTAGTAAAGATTATGGTGATGATGCTGATGCGGCAAAGGCAAAACTTACAGAAAGTAAAGGTGAATCTTTAGCAATTGGTGCAGCAGTTATTAATAAATTATTTGCCGGTGCTGGTGAATCTGCAATGGTTGCATCTGCAAAGGCAGGAGTTGTATTAAATACTAAAGCTACGGCAACGTTTGAAGATATGGGGGTTAGAACTTTTTCCTTTACATTTAAAATGGTTCCAGAAGATAAGAAAGATAGTGAGGCAATGAAAGAGATAGAAAAGATGCTTAGAGAATATATGTACCCTCAAATACTTGCCAATGTTGCAGTTTCATACCCACCAAGGTTTAAAGTTACTTTTAGAAGAGGAAGTAAGATTGATAATTATATGCCTTTAATGCATGATGCATATCTAACTGGTATGTCAACTACATATAATGAAAACAGTAATATGTTTTATAAAGAGACTGGAGCTCCTACAGATGTAACTATTCAGTTATCATTTCAAGAGACAAGACAATTAACTAGGGGTGATATAAAATTAATGGAAGATGCGAGACTTAAAGATAATAAAGAAGATGAAGGAGATGAATAATGAATTATTTTAAATTATTTCCTACAGTAGGATATGATGTTAATAGAACAGGTACTCAACAAGATGTAGTTGATATCTATAGACAAGTAAGACCTATAGGTGATAGACTTGACCAATTATATTCCTACACAACCTATACAGTACAAGATGGAGAAAGACCAGATATTGTTTCTCAAAGATTATATGGAACAACAAAATATTATTGGACTTTTTTCGTAGTAAATAATTTCTTACATGATGGATATAAAGTCTGGCCAATGAGTACTAGAATGTTAGAAGATTATATTGAAAAAGAATTTAATGGGTGGGCAGTTGCCTCTAACCCAGTACCAGATGTAGATAGTGATGGTATTGTTATTGGTCATAATGATTCAATTGCAGGTAGATTTGAATTAGGAGAAACAATTACTGGTGGTACATCAAACGCAGTAGGAACTTTAGTTAAAAAAGACATAGATAAAAACCAATTAATTATCCAAGATACTACAGGTTCATTCATAGGTAACGGTAATACATTTGAAATTGTAACAGGTGGTACTAGTGGTCATTCAGTACAGTCATTTATGGCTTGGAAATATGCAGATGCTCCTCATAGATATTTTAAAAATGTGGCAGATGCAAATGGAGTGATTACTCAAAGAGAATTTTCTAATATTATTTTTACGGAATCACCCGATGCAGTAAATACTAGTAATATTAATAATACTATTACAAATGAATATGAACCTTTATATGCAAACAGAGAAGGCCTTATTGATGAATTAAATATTCCACAAAGGTCTCAACTAGCAGAGGCAGATGTTAATCCCTTAATTAATGGCGGATTAGAATATATAAGTAATAGAGAACATATTATATCACTTAATGACCAAAGGTCAAGATTAAGGGTAATAAAACCAGAAAATATAGAGCAGTTCTATAATGACTATATGGAATTAATTAATGAATGAAGAACAAGGCCAGTCTCAACCTCAGGGCGGTAATGTAAAGAAAGATACGCCTAATATTCCTACAGGTTTCTTTATTGAAAAGTGTAATATTACATTGCACGTTGGAGATAAAAAGCCAAAGGATATAAGAGATTTAATAACACATTTTAATATTAAAGAAGACCTTGGTTCAAATCAAGTAGAAGTAAGATTAGCAATTGGTGATACTGTAAACTTTATTGGTAATGCACAATTATCTGGTGATGAAAAAATAGAATTGGTAGTAAGTAAAAGTTTACCAGATGAAATATCCGCACTAGATTTTGTAACAGATAAAATAAAATTAAATTTAAGAATTTTAGAAATAGAAGGTTTTACAAGATTAAAACCTGGAATGGTTACTTATGTTTTAAATTGTGTTTCCGAATATGTATATGAGTCAAATAAAAAAATACTAACAGATTCTTTCAATGGTTCTATAGGGACTCTAATAAAAAATATTGCCACAGCAGATTTAAAATTAAAAGATGACCAACTTGATATACAAACAGAAGGTGTCAACATAGTCAAGGGTATATACCCATATACAAAACCTTTACAGTCAATGAGATGGTTAAAAGGATATTCAGACCATAGTAACTCACCTTTATTTTTATATCAAACTGCTGATGGTGTACTAAGATTTAAATCACTAGATAAAATGATTGAGGAATTTAAGGGTGAAAAGATAGAGTATTTTACATATTCTTATAGACCTTCTATACAAGTTGAAGAAAAGAAGGAAAGCCCATACACCTATCATGAAGAAAGACAATATATAACTGCACTAGGTTCAACTGGTGGATATTCTAAATTTGTTGCTGAGATGGAAGGAGCCATGGCCTCTAATACTATAACAGTAGATATTGGTAAAAAGAATGTAATACCTTTAACAGAACAACACAATAAAGAGTCCAGTATAGAAACAGTAAAAACATTTGCTGATGAAGAAAAGTATATAGAAAATTATAATTCAAGGATTTATTATATCTCAAAAAACTCTACGGCATATCTAAATGAACAACCTGATGATGAGAATACAACTACAGGTGATAAAAATTTAATGGAAGGTTTAAATAGGTCTAAGACATTATCTAAACTCGCAATGTTAAAATCACATCAGCAGTCAATTAAAGTACCAGGTGACTTTTCAATAAAGGTTGGCCAGTTACTTCAACTAAATATACATAACTCTTATGAACAAGAACTTGACGCAGCTCCACTAGATAATTTTACTAGTGGTAAATATTTAATAACAAATATAACACATGATTTTAATAAACAATACACACAAGTTATTACTCTTGTCAGAGATGGTCATCCTAAAGTTGAACCAAATGGGTTAGTAACGGAGAAAGTTAATGGATGAATTTAAGAAAGGCCAATTTACTTGGTTCACTGGAATAGTAGAAGATGTACAAGACCCTCTTTATCTTAACAGAGTTAAGGTTAGGTGTATAGGTTACTATGATGATTCTGTTGCAGTTAAAGACCTTCCTTGGGCAACAGTTATGATGCCTACAACTACAGCAAGTATACAAGGGAATGGAAGTAATCACCACTTAGAAATTGGTTCTTGGGTAGTAGGATTTTTTAGAGATGGTAGATCAGCACAAGACCCTTTAGTAATGGGTTCCATTGCAACACAATCTAAAAATGAAGAAGAAGAAGATTCCGATATTCCAGAAACTGGTTTTTTAAATTCACCTACAGGTAACTTTGTAAAAGATATACCAGGTGAAGTAGGATCAAGTTGGGATAATAAAGTGTATAGGTCTAAGGCTGGTCATATCATTCAACTAGACAATACTGAAAACAAAGAAAAAATTAGAATTTCACATGGTACTGAAAGCTCAGAAATATTAATGGATGAGAATGGTAATACTGAAATTTATAGTAGTGCTGGTCTTATAAGACTTAGAAATAGAAGCCTTCCACCCTTAGCTGTAACTGGCTCAAGGATTGAAATATATCCAGGCAATGGTGGTGATGTATTTGTTAAAACTGAAGGTGGTAGTATAAACTTGGATGCTCAGGGTGCAGGTGGTACGGTTAATATTAGGGCGTCTAAGATTAGAATGAATACAGCCGCTTCAATAGAAAACTTTGATATTCCTAAAGTAGAAAGTATTGACCCCTTTGATGCAGCAACTAATACTAAAGAAACAGTCGAGGCCTTTTTAGGTAGTTCTATAGATGATAGAGAAATGGATATGCTTATAAGAGCAGTCTCTGCAGAAGCCACTACAAATCCAGCTGAAAGGGCAGGAGTTGCGGCTGTTATTTTAAATAGAGTCAGGTCAGATAAGTTTCCTAATACTATTGAAGGTGTACTAACTCAAAGAAATCAATTCCAAGGAGTCACTGGAGTTCCTGGTGAAAGAATACCAAGTAGTTTATATTCTGAAATGAGTACCGCTAGAGGCCAGGGTATTGAAGCGGCACTTAATAATAATTTATCTAGTGCTTCTACTGAATGGTTAAACTTTACTGCAGCTGACCCTGCCGCTTATGGTGAAGGAACTAATATTGCATTCTTAGATAAAGTAAAAAATGTAAATGGAGCAAGCCAACTTGGTGGTACTTGGTTTGGTACAGTATAATGCCAACAACCATTGATATACCATGCAGTAAGGTATTATTACCTACTCCGGCTGAGTTAGTAAATAACTTTACAGAGATTATAAACATAGCTAATTTATTGGCTATCTCTGGTTATGAAGATGAAGCTAAAAAGATAATGGATATTTTAGATAAGGTTGAAGATGCACTTGGTAACTTTCCAATATCACTTACAAAACCTATATATGGTAATTTAGAAATTCCTGAACTAGAATGGGAAAGAAGAATAGAAGCAATGGTTCAAGAATATCATATGTTTGTTCAAGTTAAGTTTATGGAAATCATTAATAAAATATTACCTATCTCTTTTAGTATTCCAGTTTTTGGTTTAGATATAGATGTGATAAAACTTTTTTCTGACCCAGAATATAGAGCAGAATTAAAACTTCAAATTGCAAATGATTTAGAAAAGTTTGAAAAGTTTATACCAAAGCAGTTTAGAAGATATACTAATGATTCTGGTTTACAGTCAGATGGTTTAAAGGCAGAAAATATATGGAAGTATCTTATGTCTGAACTAACTAAAGGAGCCCTTGCTATTATACACGGAGCCTTTGGTGCACTTATAGATAAATTTAAAGTTATATGGGATGCATTAGGATTACCATCTTTGCCTGCACTACTAACACTAGACATAGAACAGATTATAGAAGAAAAAATTGCAAGTGTAAAACAACAGATAGAAGATGCACCCGATGATTTAAAAAGAGAATTAGAGGCAGAGTTAATAGAACAGTTAGAGTCAATAAACATTGCTGGATTTAGTATTATGGACTTATTGGGTGGAGAGACTAATGAGTATATTGAAATGGCCGAAAGAAAGATAGAAAGATTACTGACTAGAATGAAAAACTTTGCTGAAGAATGGCCTAAGTATCTTCTTCTTAAGTGGGTACAATTAATTCAAAAGTTCTTAGAGGCCATTGGACTTGGTTCTCTTGTTGAATTTATTACATTTGACTTTTGTGATTTCTTAAGCTTAATTGGACTTCCTAAAGAGATTACTATAGATGGAGAGTTTAATATAAACAGTCTTAAAAAGTTACCTAGTGTTTCTTTACCTTCTCTCTCTAAAGTAGAAACAGTAATGGTGGGCGCGACAGACGGCAGCCCAGATGTATATGCTTTTACAACAATATTAAACCAAACCGAATACGGAGTTACAGGAGGAACGGGTAAAGTATTTTTAGAAGGCACAGAATTAGATACAAGTGATTATACACATAATTCCACAAGTGTTACACTTAATAATTCACCAATTGCTGGACAGAAATTATTGGTTATTGAATAATTCTTTAACTAAGCCCTTATAAATAACTATATGGCTATAGATTTTCAAAATAGTAGAGTAAATACATCGGACATTACAGGTGGTTCTAAAGAACTAGCGCGTAAAAAACCCCATAGTGATATTGATTTATCTTTGGCAGTACACCCTTATACTGGTGATATTAGACCTCTAAAAGATGATAGGGCCATTAGAAATGCATTAAAAAATATGCTGTTAACTGATGTATTCGAAAGACCATTTCAGCCACAACTAGGTGGAAATTTAAGAGGTTTACTTTTTGAACCCATGGATCTGTTAACAAAAATATCTATAGAAGAAGAGATAAAACGTACCCTTGATAAAGAAAGTAGAGTAGATATAATAAAGGTAAATGCAAAAAGTAATGATAATAAAAATAGATATGACATTACTATAAAATTTAAAATAAAAGAGAATAATAGAATTGAAAAACTAGATATTTCTCTAAGAAGATTAAGGTAATAATATGGCCAGTAACTTAAACGTAACCGAACTAGATTTCGACCAAATTAAAGATAATTTAAAAAACTATCTAAAGAATCAATCTGAGTTTAATGATTTTAACTTTGAAGGAAGTAGTCTTAATGTACTACTTGATGTTCTTGCATATAATACACATTATAATGCAATGGCCGCTCACTATGCTTTGAATGAGGCATTTTTAGATTCAGCTCAAATTAGAGGTAATGTAGTTACTCGTGCTAAACTTTTAGGTTATACTCCTAGGTCAATTCTTGCTGGTAGGGCTACAGTAAATATTGAAATCGATGCAACTAATGAATCAGTCAGACCAGAATCACTTGTACTTAAAAGAGGAACAAAACTTAGGTCAACGCTAAGTGGAATTAGATATGACTTTGCTCTTTTAAATAATGAATCGGCAACTCTTAATTCGGCCACTAATAAGTATACTTTTAATAATATTAGTATTGTACAAGGAACTTTAAAATCTTTACTTTACAGAGTTGATAATGATATTGATAATCAGAAATTTCAACTTGCAGATACTGATGCAGATACTAGTACATTAAGAGTAAGAGTACAAGACAATGAAAGGTCAACGTCTTATAACATATATACAAAATTTGAATCACTATTAAGTGTAGACTCAAAGGCACAAGTATATTATCTACAAGAAAATCCAGGTGGTAAGTATGAAATATATTTTGGTGATGGTATTACTGGTAAGAAACCAGTTAATGATAATATTGTAACACTAGACTATATTTATACTCATGGTGAAGAGGCCAATGGTGCAAGTACATTTGTATTTAATGATACTATACCACAGCTGACTGGTAGTTTTAGTAATACTATTACAACAGTTAGTAATTCATCAGGTGGTAATCCTCCAGAAACAATAGAGTCAATTAGATTTAATGCACCACTTACATTTACTGCGCAGAACAGAGCAGTTACTGCAGAAGACTATAGGTCAATTATTCTAAAAGGTTTTGCAAATATTTCTTCTATTTCTACATGGGGTGGAGAAGATAATGACCCTGCAGATTTCGGAACGGTCTATATTGCAATTAAACCTCTTACTGCTGAAACATTAACATCGGCCGAAAAATTAGCAATTAAAGATACTGTACTTAAGGGTAAGAACATTGTTTCTATTACTCCAGAAATTGTAGACCCTAACTTTACAAATTTAGAATTGGATGTATTCTTTAAATATAATCCAAACATTACGGATAGAACTAGTGTTGAATTGCAAAATGTTGTAAGAGATGTTATTTCTGATTATAACTTTAATAACTTAAATAAGTTCGATGGAGTATTTAGACACTCTCAACTTCTAAAGTTAATTGATTCAGCTGACCCTTCTATTCTTAACTCTACTATTAGACCTTATATGTACAAGAATATTGTTGCAGGAACTACTGATACTGATAATGTATTTAATATATCCTTTGCATCACCTTTATATGAATCAGGTGACTCAAGTAATTTCTTAATTAGTTCAACAGCGTTTAAAATATCTACTGGTGGTGCAGACCATTTCTTTGGTGATATTCCAATTACTGGTTCTAATAATAGACAAGTTATGGTTTATAAAGTAGTAGACGGTAATAATATTACTGTTATTAACAATGCAGGAACTATTATACCATCATCTGGTAAAATCTCATTAAATAATTTTACTACATCTAGCTCAAATACTTCTATTAGAATTACTGCAATTCCTAACTCGCTAGATATAGCACCAAAAAGAGACCAGTTAATTAATATAGACCAAGCCTTTGTAAGTATTACAGCTCAAGTTGATACTATCTCTACAGCAGGTTCATCAGGTTCAATAGACTATTCAGTTAATTCTAGGTTAAGATAATATGTCAATAGATAATAATTCACCAGGATATGTAGAGTCGGTATTTTCTTCAAAGAGAAAGTCCAAAGAAGACTTGCAGGTAAAACAATTAATACCAGATGGTATATTGGATAATATTGATGTTACTAGTAATGTCGGTATTCAAAAACTCTTGGAATCATATTACGAATTTATGAATATGAATGAGTTTATTTATCAAACTACCGAATCTTTCTCAGATAGAATTTTAGATGGTCAGGCAGTCTTTAGATATCCAGACCCAGACTCAAATGGTAATGAATTCTTTACAGACCACAATGGAGCAAACAGTACACTAGTATTAGATGACGGAACAGTAATCACTCTATCTAGTGCAAACGTACAGATATCAAATGGTAATGAGCTTCCTGGTTCACTTGCTAAAAGTACTACGGAAGTAGGTAAAACTTTTACTGTTAGTGGATTATCTGCCCATAATACTAAGACTGGTAAATTAACTACTCTGGTTAAAAACTGGGTAGGACCTGGGCCATCATATGTACTTAATGCATTAGAAGATGCAATGGACATTGATAAGAACCTAGATGATAATGCTGACCCTACTAGTGAATATTTAAAGTTTATGCAAAAAGAAATTGCCGCTATTATTCCTAGAGACATAGCAGTTAATAAGGCAACTCTTTATAAAAGAATTATTGATTTTTATAAGGTAAGAGGTTCACAAGATTCCATAGCCACATTTTTTAGATTGTTCTTTGAAGATGAAGTAGAAGTAACCCGACCATGGGATAATACTCTTATACCATCTTCTGGAGATTGGGATTCAGATGCAAATCAATTTATCTCAACTAAAGGTTTCTTATCAGAGAAAAAAATTAGATTACAAGATAGTTATAGATACCAAAAATATAGTTATCTTATTAAGACAGGTAGAAATATTGAAGATTGGGATAGTGTATTTAATAGACTAGTACACCCTGCAGGATTTATATTCTTCGGTGAAATTTTAATTCTTTTACAACTTACAAGAGCGGCATTTGGTGATAACAATAAAGGTGTTACAGTACAGACTAAAAATCCAGAAACTGGCCAGTTGGTAAGTCAACTAGTAAATGCCTATGGTGCTACTAGAATTAATAGATTTACATTATCATCTATGCCTGGTATTCAGCCAGGATTAATTGGTGTTGAAGATATACCATTATTAGTAGAGGCATTTGCTTCTATGTTTACCCCTACTGCAGAAGCAAAGATAAGTCGTAACGCAGTTCTTTCTGCACAGATTACTAATGGTTCAATTACTTCAGTGCAAGTTATTAACCCTGGATTTGGCTTTAGTTCCAATCCTACAATTTCAATTGCAGAGGGTGGAAATGCTACATTAACTCCAGTTCTTAATGCACTAGGAGAGATAGAGTCGGTTACTATAAGTGGAACAAATACTGGTTATACTTCTGCTTCACTAGCAGTATCGGCAAACAGTGGAGTTGGAACAGTTACTAGTCTTTCTTTCCCTACAGAATCTGTGGCAATTAGAGAATATCGTAAACCTCCTATTATAAAAATTGGACCACCTACTGCAGCTGACCAAGATGGAATTCCTTTAAGTACTAATGTACAGGCAACGGCCAAGTTTAATTTAGAACCAACAGGAGTTCAAAGAGTAAGTATTATATCAGGTGGTGCTAATTATTCATCAAGGCCAAGTGTTACATTCTCTGCTCCATCTAGTGGTGTAACTGCCTTAGGTTATGCTATAATAAATAACTTAGGTGAAGTTGATGGTGTTGTAATAACAAATCAAGGCAGTGGATACACCGAATCACCTACTATTACATTTAGTGGTGGAAGTGGAAGTAATGCAAGTGCAGAAGTATTGCTATTACCATCAGGAATAACTACTATAAGTATAACTAACAATGGTAACGGATATGTATTTGACCCAAGTGTTACACTAGGTTCTACTGCAGTATCAGAATACAGAGCTAAAGATATTAAGGCAATACTTATTGTATTACTTAATGATTTAAATCAAACAAGATTAAATAACTATTTTAATAGTAAAGGGAATAGTTTTTATGAGAGTGATAAACTCTTTAATAGTAACTTTACAATAGAACAATTAGGTTCGCAAATCATACAAAACAAATATAAAAACACTATAAATAGTTATAACAATAGTAGTTTTATAAACTTAGATTAACATAAACATAGGAAAGAATTATGGCAGCAATTATTACAACCCCTTTTAGAGTTCTCAATGCAGAGAATTTCAAGGAAGATGTCACAGGCTCCAGTGTTTATTTGACCATCGGTAAATCAGATGTTTGGTCGAATGCCACTTCCGACCTTACCGACACAACTCCTTTCGTCCCTGGTGACCACATAGATGATACTAGTGAGTCATTCCAACAATTACTCGGCATGAAGAGGGTCACTTCAAGTGACATTTCTCATGTAGTACCTAGATACAATTATGATGACGGCCAGACATATGTGGCATGGGATTCAAATGATTCTGACATCTTTGATGAAAGATTTTATGTTGTTACTAGGTCAGAATTTAAAGTTTATAAATGTATTAAGGCCGGGCCATCAGTAACATCAGTACAGCCAGTTCATACTGGAGTTGCACCGGTTACTTTAGGTGATGGGTATACATGGAAATATATGTATACTATTACTACAGCTGATTCGGAAAAATTCTTAACTAATTCATATATGCCAGTAAAAACATTGGCAGTATCACCTGTTTTGGCAGATACTAGTGTAGACTTTCCGCAACAGTCTTCGCAAATACTTTCAGCATCTAATGCTAATGCCGCAGGTATTGAAAGAATTGAAGTTACCAATGCAGGTACAGGGTATTCAAGTAAACCAACTGTAACTATTTCAGGTGATGGAACAAGTGCTACAGTTGCAGCGGCTCAAATAACAATGGCTGGAACAGGTTCAAATCAAACTATTGCAAGTATCAATATTACTAATAAAGGAACAGACTATACTATTGCTGATATCGTTATTAGTGGTGGCGGTGGTTCAGGTGGTTCTGCAAGAGCAGTTATATCACCACCATTAGGGCACGGAGTTGACCCAGTAAAAGAACTAGGAGCTTTTTATATTGCTCTTAATGCTCAGTTAGATTCTGCTGAAGGTGGAGACTTAACTGTTGGTAACGACTTTAGACAAATAGGAATTCTTAAAAATCCATTTAAGAGAGCAGATAATAGTGGTCAAGCAAACGGTGCGGCAACTACAACAGTTGCAACAGCATCTACTCTAAAGGGTCTTAAGTATTTACAAATGGATTCAAGTGCTGATGTCACTACATATAATGTTGATGCTCTACTTACTGGTGGTACATCAACTGCCAAGGCATACCTTGCAGAAATTGATGTTGCAAATAAGAGATTATACTATTACCAAAATAGAAAGACTGGATTTAAATCCTTTGCTACAGGTGGTGAAGCTATTAATGGAACTTTACCAACAGGTGGTAATTCAAGTACAGTTACCTCTAACTCACTTCAGAATTCAGAATTTGTTGAAGGTAGTGGTCAATTAGTATTCCTTGAAAATAGAGCACCTATTTCAAGAACTGCATCACAGATTGAAGATATTAAATGTATTATAGAATTCTAAAATAAGTTCTATAAATATATAAAAAGAGAGAATATAAATGGCTATAACAAATGTAAAAAAATTCGGCGCTCCATACTATGATGATTTTGACGAAACAAAGAACTATCATAGGATTTTATTTCGTCCAGGATTCGCAGTTCAGGCAAGAGAATTAACTCAATTACAAACTGCACTCCAAGCACAAATTGATAAGTTAGGACAATATACCTTTGCTGACGGCGATAGAGTGCTCGGTGGTAAGCAAACACTTCTTGTTAGTAACTATCAATACATTAAGTTAAATCCTACTCATAGTAGTACTGCCATTTCTACTTATCTTTCCACTTTCGTAGGTAAAGAGATTACAAATACTGCCGGTCTTAAGGCAAAAGTATTAAAAGTAGTTGCCGCAGAAACAGTTGGTGGTACTGCAGAACCTGATACTCTTTATCTTGAATATGTAAACTCTGGTACTAATACAACAACTTCAATCTTTTCAGAAGGTGATGTTATTTCAACTACTACTGGTAGTGTTGTAAGTGCGACAGTAAGTTCTTCAACAGGTGTAGGTGCAGTTGCAAATCCTATTGGTTTTGGTTCAGCATATGCAATTGAAGAAGGTGTATTTTTTGTTAACGGTTCATTTGTTCATGTACCAGCCGAAACTATCCTCCTTGATAAGTATAGTAATACTCCAACTTACATCATTGGTTTAGAAGTTACAGGTGGTGAAAAGTCCAACCTAGATTCAGGCTTTGAAGATTTAGTAGATAATGCTACAGGAAGTCCTAATGAATCTGCTCCAGGCGCTAATAGATATGTTATCAATCTAAATCTAATTAAAGAGAATATTAGCTTAGATAGTAGGGCTGTCAATGACTACATTCACCTAGCAAATATTAAATCTGGTATAATTACCAAGAAAGATGATGCTCCTATTGATACTGGACTCTCTGATAGATTTGAAAGAAGAACATCAGAAGAATCAGGAGACTATATTCTTGCACCGTTTATCCTTGATATAAAAGAACACTTAAATGACGAAGCTGGAAATAATGGTTACTTAACTTCCAGTCAAGGTGGTAATGATGCAAAACTTGCAATAGGCATAGAACCTAGTGTTGCATATATTGAAGGCCGAAGAATAGAAAAAACTCAAACCAATCATGTAATCTTAGACAAGGGTAGAGGTTCATCTGATGAAAGGGTAATTAATGGTATTACTCAATCTGTTGGATTTGGTAACTATATTAAATTAGACCCTAACGAGTGTGAAGGCACACCAGATATTAATGACTTTACTACAGTAAATTTATTGAATTCAAGTAGTGCGACTATAGGTACTGCAAGAGCAAGAGGCTTCGAACATGATTCAGCTTCTCCACAACACTTTAGATTATACATCTTTGATGTAACAATGTCCTCTGGCCAAGCATTTAGTTCAGTTCAAAAAGTTTCTCAAGGCACTAACTTTGAAGCTAATTTAGGTGCAAGAAATGGTAGTACTTTAGTTACTACTGGTATTTTAGGAACTAGATTCGAAACAGGTAATAATAGTTTAATATACTCACTACCAACTTCAGCAGTAAAAACACTAAAGACTGGTGGCAATTTTACGGCTGCATATAATGTAAGGGTAAAAGTTTCCGGAACTATTTCAGGTACTTCTGTAACTATTAACATGCCATCAGGAGTTTCACTTGCAAATGATGATGATGTTATTTATCATATTGGAGCCTTATCTGATAATAATGATGCGGTGTCTGCACCAGACTCTACAGTAAGCGGTGTAGGTGGTGGAGCTATATCATTAAGCACTCTAGGTAGTAATGACGGAGAAAGTATTACCGTTATATGTACTGGTGCTATTACTGCAGGTTCAGTAAAAACTAAAACTGTAAAAGATAATGGAAGTACAACATTTACATATAGTTCATCTCAATCGATTTATGAATTGAATGAGGTTGATATTAGAGAGTTAACAGAAATTAGAGATTCTGCAAATAATGTAGTAACCGATAAGTTTATTTTAGATAACGGTCAAAGAGATTCCTATTATGATAGAGGTAAAGTAATTCTAAAAGGTGGACAAACTCTTCCTGCAGGTAACTTTACTGTAACCTTTAAATGTTTTACCCATAATGAATCTGGTAATTATTTCTCGGTTGATTCTTATGGTGCGATTCCTTATGCTGATATAGGTTCTTATAACGGAAGGGCCTTAAGAGATGTAATAGATTTTAGACCAACTAAAGGTAGGTCAGGAACAACAACAGGCCAAGAATTTAGTACAGGTGCTGGTCACTCAGGACTTAATATGCTACCTCCAGTTGGCACAGTTTCATATAATCTAACCCACTATGTTGGAAGAATTGATAAGTTATTCCTGGCTAAAGATGGAACATATAAAGTAGTAAAAGGTGAATCAGGTTTATATCCAGTAGAACCTCAGAACTTAGAAAATGCTATTCACCTTTATAATATTAGTTTAAATCCTTATGTGTTTAGTGTTGAAGATGTTAGAGTTCAAAAGATTGATAATAAAAGATATACTATGAGAGATATTGGTGCCATTGATTCTCGTGTTAAGAGATTAGAATATTATACATCACTTTCACTATTAGAAAAATCTGCATCAGAGGCACAACTCTTTGATGGAAGTGGTCAAGCAAGATTTAAAAATGGATTTATTGTAGATGGTTTCTTTGGTCATGGTATCGGAGATGCATCTCACCCAGATTATGATGTTTCAGTAGATAGAGATGCAGGTATACTAAGACCTAAGTTTGATGAAAGAAGTATCAATCTTATTAGAAAAACAGGAGATAGTGGTACTGCAGTTAAGTCTGCAAAAGGTGGTATTATTACAATGCCATATACAAATGTAGTTGAGCTTAATCAACCATACTCTTCATATGCCGAATTTGTTAATCCTTATGATGTAGTAATCTGGGACGGAATAGTAAGACTATCACCAGAATCAGATGAATGGAAAGATGTAGACCAAAGACCAGATATTATCATTGATGATACAAGTGCATTTGACCAGTTTGTTACTATGGCAGAATCAGAGGGAATTCTGGGTACTGTTTGGAACGAATGGGAAACTAACTGGACTGGTAGAAGTGTAGGCAATGTAGTAAGTCGAAGAAATCAAATTGTTTCAGGTAGAGAAGGCCAAAGATTAACTGGTGTTGCAAATACTAGGGGTAAGGCCAGAGCAGAAGTTAATACTGTTACTAGAGCTGTTACACAAACAGGAACTGCAACTAGAACAGGCCAAGATGCATACGTTGCATTTGATAGAGAAACTAAAGAAGTTGCAAACACAGTTGTTGAAGTTAATTTCATACCATTTATGAGGTCAAGAAAAATATTCTTTGATGCAGAACTATTAAAACCTTCTACTAAGTTATATGCATTCTTTAATGGTGTTGATGTTACTGCTTATTGCAGACAAGAATCATCATTTGAAGAATTCTCTGATAGAGCAGATGTTATTACTTATCAAGGTAAGACTTCACACCCAGGAAGCAGTAGTGGTGCTCTAGTATCAGATGCGGCGGGAAGATGTATCGGTTCATTTATCATTCCTAGAAATGATGTATTAAAATTCAAGTCAGGAACAAGAGAATTTAAACTAACTGATTCAAATAGCAATACTGATGCTAATTCTACTACTAAAGCCCTAGTTAATTTTTATTCACAAGGTGTATTAGAAACATATCAGAAAACAATTATTTCTACTAAAGTCCCTAGAATTGCTTATAGAGAAGTAAGTGAAACTAATGCAGTTACACAAAGAACCAGTGAAACAACTCACGAATTAGTTAGATACTATGACCCTCTTGCAGAAACTTTTGTAGTTGATACTCAGGGTGGTATTTTTACTACATCAGTAGATTTATTCTTTGCGATTAAAGATGCAAATATTCCAATTCATGTTTCTATTAGAGAAGTAGAAAATGGTATACCAACTCAGAGAGAAGTACCAGGTGCATCTACAGTTGTATACCCAAGTAGTATTAGTGTTGCATCAGATATGACTGCAAATGATGGTGTTGGTAATGCTGACGTCGCGACCACTATTAGTTGGGACCATCCAGTATATCTTAAAGAAGGTACTGAATATGCCATAGTATTGGTTTCAAACTCTAGTGAATATAAAGTATATGTTTCAGAGACTAGTAAGTTTGATTTAACCAATGGTAATTATAGAATTACTAAACAGCCATTTAACGGAGTATTCTTTACTTCTGCAAATGCTTCTACTTGGACTCCTGAACAAACTAAAGACCTTAAGTTTAAATTAAATAGAGCATCCTTTACAGGTTCATCTGCGGCAGTAAGTTTAATTAACGATGCAGTACCACCTAAAGAGCTAGTTGCAGACCCATTTATATTCTTATCTAAAGATGCAAGTGCAAATACAACTACTATTAGAGTTCTACATCCAAACCATGGTATGTATGGGTCTGATACTCAACACAAAGTCACTCTATCAATTCCTACTACTACAACTAGTATTAATGGCTTGGCCAGAACAGTATTTGAAGGTTCTCATGTAGTAACTAAGGCAGAACATGATTCTTATGTACTAGTATTAGGTAATGAGGAAACTGCAACAGTGGCCGATGGAAGAAGAGGTGGTGGTGTTGAAGTTACAGCCACAGAAAATCAGATGTATGATTTAACCAGACTTAATGCACAAACACTTGAGTTCCCTGGTAACCCAGATGATACGAGTGATGATGTAACTATTACATTTAGTCATATTGGAATGACCACTAAATCCCTAGATGGAAATAGTGATTCTGCTCAAACACTCTATGCTAATAGTACCGAAGTTCCAATTATCGCAAATCAAAATACTCAACTTGAAGTTCCTAATTCTGTTGTATCAGGAATTAATAAAACTCATAACAGTCTTACTCAACAAGGAACTTATCAGATAAACGCAGTACTAAGTAATAATGGAATAGAAAATCTATCTCCAGTAATTGATTTAAATAGAACATCAGCAATATGTGTTCAGAATAGAATTAATGATGCCACTACTAATGCGGCTGGTTATAATACTAAGGGTACTTATGTTGCAGAAACTAATGCTACTGGTACTAGTAATATTGCTAAGTATATCACTAAGAAAGTAGAACTAAATACAGACGGTAGTAATATAGATATCTTCTTAGATACAAATAGACCTACTGGCTCTAGTATTGATGTTTACTATAAAGCAACAGATGATACTGATATAGACTTTGATGATATTGGCTGGACTCTTATTAATCCTTTATTGCCACTACCAATTAATCAAAATGAATTTAATTATCACGAAGCACATTATCAAGTTGCAACTGGATTTCCATTTAGTGCTTTTTCAATTAAGATTGTATTAAGAAGTGCTAATAGTTGTTATGTCCCTACTGTTAAAAATCTAAGGGCAATTGCGAATACATAAAATGGAAAGAGTAAAAATAAAAAATAATTTGGAATTAGAACGAGATATCCATAGTAATGCCATTATAAATACTAGTATGAATGGTTATGAAAATCGACTTAAACAAATAAAAAATCAGCAGAAGTTCGAAGATGAATTTCAAAGTTTAAAGGCCGATATGGCTGAAATAAAAGAACTCCTTAAAACACTAGGTGGTAAATAATGGCAAATGATATTAAAGTTTTAAAGAATAATACTTTAGAAGAACTAAGACAAAAGACCAATGAAGTCTCTTTTAATCAAGGAGATAGTACAACACTTGATACTACAAGACTAGCAGATAAAGTATTTTCTTATTCAGCTACAACTGCCAATGGTGGGAAGTTCTTTGGAAGTAATCTAGTATTTTCTTACTTACCAGAAGTTACTCTGGATAATACCGGCGGATATATTGTATTAAAAGATAGTACAACCATTCCAGCAAGTTTCGCAACAGATTCTACTCTTTCACAATCAGGTGGATTTAGTGCAACACTAGTAAGTATTTCAATAGTAGATGGTAAGAAGAAACTATTGGTTAAAAATACAAGTGGTAATTTTAATGCTGGAGAAGATTTAACAGATGGTACTGGTAGTATAGGTAATGCAAATGTAGTAAGAATTATTGCAGAATCTTATCAAGTCGGTTCTATTAGAGTTACTAAGGCCGGTACAGAGTTAGTACAAGACTTAACTGCTACTGGTTATCATGTTCCTACTATTGCAGGTTCAATACCTCTTACAGGAAGTAATACTCTAACTGATATTACAGAAGGTACATTATCTTATCAGGGCACTACACAAAGTAATGTTGCAGGTGTAGAAGCCAATGGTAGTTGGTACGGAACAGTATATCATATTAATGCCACTACCCTACTTGTTAAAACAGTAAGTGGTGTATTTGCCGCAGGAAATTTAATCAGATTCTTAGGTTTAAGTAATACTATTGCTGGAGCCAATCATGGAAATATTACTAATCTATCCCCTGCTGATTCTCATATAGTAGAACTTAATACACCAGCGACCAATGGTCAAGCAGTTAAAGTTATTACTGGTGATATTGTAGATGCAGTTAATGAATTGCAAGATGATATTGGAACAGTAGAAAACTTACAATCAAGATATTCAACAAAGGAAGTAGTAACTGCACTTAACCAAATTGATACACATCTATATGATAGTGGAGTATCATTCACTGGTCTATCAGCTAATGATTTTAAAGCAGGTATTAATGAACTAAGAGCAGAACTTGGTAATCATAATGATATTAATAATGCTACTGGTTATACAGCAACAACAGCTGTAACTGGTATCACAGAAATTCAAGGCGATATCGGAGATGTTACAGGCCTTGAGACTGTACATCAATCAACACTAGTAGGTGCGATTAACGAAATCGAAGGTGTATTCGATGCATCAACACATGAGATTAGTGCAGGTTCAAATGCATTTACAATTAATTCAGATAACTTTACTGTTAATTCAGACGGAACTATTAAACTTGATACAGAAGATGGTATTATAAATCTAT